>Ga0210043_1000097_pt1 | contig 96908 bp, 133 predicted proteins | sample CryGeymet201501t_FD_183990 | JGI IMG/M metagenome (GOLD analysis project Ga0210043, IMG submission 183990) | Groundwater microbial communities from Crystal Geyser aquifers in Utah, USA - Crystal Geyser metaG 2015-01t (SPAdes) (version 2) | ecosystem: Environmental > Aquatic > Deep subsurface >... | reverse complement strand
TTGATTAATTTTTCTTTATGAAATTTTAAGTAAGGTGTTTTCATCAAACTTAGAAGAATTATTAATTTTTAAGAACTATCTTTTTGGGATTTGAATTAAACAGTTAGAACAAATAGCTACTTTTTCGCCTGTTATTGGATCTTTTTTGAAATCGTAATAACCCATTCTTAATTCACGTTTGCATTTTGCACAACGGTTTTCTTGTTTTTTTCTTGTTTCGCTATTTTTAGAATGAATTAAGTCAAGTTGATTAGTTCCTTTCTTTTTTAATAGGTCTGTATATTGGCTCATGGGAATAATATCACTCTTCAGATTATAAACTTAATTGTGGTGGTTTAGATATTTTATGGAGTTTTTAGTTGGTAGTAAGTAGTTGACAGTAAAAAGATTGTAATGCGAACTACAATTTGAATGCTAAATACTAAAAACTATTGACTTCCTACTAATATATGGATTCATTTAGTCAGCGAAAGAAATCGATTTTGGAAAAGAAGGATAAAGCAAGCAAGGGAAGTTGGGATGTTAGGATAACTATGTTATGCAATAAATTGAATTATATTTCTCATTATTATACAACGTCTTCTTGTTCAGGGAAAACGGTTATTATGGAAGAGAAAACTGGAAAAGATGGAACATATTATTTGTGGAATAATCATGAACTAATTAACTTTGAAGAATTGAAGGGTGTTTTGGATGAAATTTGTTCAAAATTCTTCACGTCCCGAACTCTGAAAACGCGTCCCACCCTCCCTAATAGTGAACAAATTTCTAAATTAACTAAAAAAAGTATTAAAGAAAATTTTGTGATTAAATTAAAATCTGAATCTCCAATTTTGTTTGTTGCTTGTGAAAACATAAATTATGCAAAAGATTTACTTGAAAAATCAATTAAGTCTGGATTTAAGGAATCTGGAATAAAAATTACAAATAAATTAATTGGTGTTGAAATTAGAAGTGGGGAGAAGTTAGAGTTTCCTTTAATTAAAAATTCTAAACTTTTAGTTTCCTCTAATTTTTTAAAAGAAGTTGTTTCACAAATTAATAAAAAAAGAAAAATTGGTTGGAAAAAAATTGAAACCTTATATTCTTTAGTTCAATAATTTTATAATCTCTTTTTTCCAATTAATTTAATGGTGAACACAGATTTAGTTAATTATGTTTATTCGGCACTTTCGCAAAATGTTTCCATTGAAAAAATAAAAGAGGAATTAAAAAAAAGTGGTTGGAATGAATTTGAAATTAATGAAGCAATAACTTTTGCTAATAAATCTTACACTGGCGGAAGCAACACTTCATATTATTCTATGGTTAAGAAAGTTATTTTTATCTTTTTTATTCTTGCAATTATTGGGCTTGTTTTAGCATATTTTTTTATTTTCTCTTCGGAAAAATTAAATTTAACACAAGATAAACTTGATTCAAATTTTTCTTATAAAATGAAAAAGGATAGATTAGAAATTAATTATTTTGGAAAGGAGAGTTTACTTTTGTTAAAGAGTGTTAAGGAAAATGAAGTTAATTTTGAATTAAATTCAATAGAGGAAACGTTAGTTGTTGGGCGACCAAGGCCGTTTGATTTGAATTTTGATAATGTTAAAGATACAGTTATTTTACTAAAAGAGGTAATTCAAGGAAAGCCGTATTTTGAATTTAGTAATTATACAACTTGTATTGAAGAATGGGTTTGTACAGATTGGAGCAGCTGTGTTGAGAGTAAAAAAACTAGAAGTTGTCAAGATACTAATAGTTGTTTAACAAATGTAACAAAACCAATTTTACAAATTAGTTGTACTGGATTTATGAATTTGCCTCTTTAATTAATTTTATAAGGTTCCTTAGCTTTATTTCTTTGAGGTGAATTATGGCAAAGGAAGAACTAATTAAGTTTTTTCAAGAGGGAATGCGAAGAGGATTTTCTATTGAATCATTAAAGGAAGTTTTGCAAAAAGAAGGTTGGCCACAAGATTTTATTTTAGAAGCAGAAGTTGAAATTAGAAATAATATGAAATTAAAATCTCAAACAAAACCATTCAAATCTTTACCTGAAACTAATCATTATGACTTAAGTGTTAAAAGTAAAAGACCAATTGGAATTGTTGTTATTTCACTTATTCATTGGTTAATTGCATTAAGTATTATTGTTCAAGGAATTTTATTTACAGTTTCAAGTAGCAGCTTCTTTTCTTTTTTCCCAAGTGAATTACTTTTGACTTTTTCTCTTGGTTATTTGATAATTTCACTGGTTTTGTCTTTGCTACCAATTTTAGTTGGAATTGGAATTTGGAAGGGAAAAATTGCTTGGAGAACAGTTGCAATAGTTTTTGGAATTTTATTTACTCTTTTTGGAATTTTTACAGTAACGACTTCTGGAGTTATTGGAATAACACTTCTTGTGATTTCACTTTACGTCGTAGGTTACTTATTGTTTAGTTCTCAAGGAAAGGAATATTTCAAAAATGGTAAACATTGAACTTGTTAATTATATTTCCTCCAATCTAAGAAGAGGTTTAAGTTATTCAGAAATTCACTCACAGCTTCTACGTCTCGGATTTAGTGATTTTGATATTTCCGAAGCTGTTAATTATATGAACAAAGGTGAAACGCAAAATAATGAAAATAATTTTGAAATTAAAAAAAATGTAAATCTTAAAGGTTTTGTTTTGGCCTTTTTTATTTTATTAGTTGTTGTTGCAATTTTTATTTTGTTCTTATTTTTATTTAGAGATATTGGTGAGAAATCTGTTTTGGTTAAAGAGGAATCTTTAAAGCAAGGAGTTTATGTTGAACTTGCCAAAAAGAGTGTTTTAGAAATTGAATTTGATGGAAAAGTGAATAAATTTAATGTTTTAGAAAGTCAAGGTGTACTAGATTTTTCTAATGTTGAAACTAGTTTTTCTTTAATTGAAGGAGAAAGTAAAGAAATTGATTTTAATTCAGATGGATTAGATGATGTTTTCATTAATTTTACCTCTTCATTAAAAAATAGAATTTTCATTGAATCTTTTTGTCGTGAAGAATGGGATTGTTCAGAATTTAGTCCTTGTCTTTTTGGAAAACAAAGCAGAGTTTGCATTGATTTGAATTCTTGCTCAACTGAAGTGAATAAACCTTTAGTTGAAATTGATTGCACAAACGATATCTTGGAAAGTTATAATGTTTCTGACGGAAACTAGTTATTTTTTGAAAAGTAGTGAAATTTTATATAAAGATATTTAAAACAAATTGATTTATTTTTACTAATTGAAGAACTCTATTTTATAGAGTTTCAAAAAAACAGTAGTTTTGTTACTACTAGTTTTCAATAGAGGATAGAAAGGAGGAATAATAAAAAAGAAAAATGGTACTTGACTTCGCAAAAGAGGCAATCCAAAATGCACAAACACACAGTATTAACTTTGATGAATTAAAAGCTGGTAAAGCTTCAATTAAAGTTATTGGTTGTGGTGGATGTGGATCAAACATGGTTACTTGGCTTTTCAATAAAGGAATTAATGGAGCTACAATTTACGGTTTGAATACTGATGCTCTTCATCTTTCTGTTACTAAAGCTGATGAAAAAATTTTAATCGGTAAAGAATTAACAAGGGGATTAGGTGCTGGTGGAAAACCAACAAAGGGTCGAGAAGCTGCAAAGGAATCTTTAGTAGATTTGAAGAAAGCTGTTAGCGGTGCTGACATGATTTTCGTACTTGCTGGTATGGGTGGTGGAACTGGAACTGGTTCAGCTCCTGTAGTTGCACAATTAGCTAAAGAAACTGGTGCTGTAGTTATCGGTGTAGTTACTATGCCTTTTGAATCGGAAAAAGCTAGAGTAGACAAAGCTGAATTCGGATTGCAAGAATTAAGAGAAGCTACTGATACTTGTATTGTACTTGACAATAACAGATTAGTAGACATTGCCGGACAATTACCTCTAGAACAAGCTTTTGCTGTTGCTAACGAATTAGTTAGTACAATGGTTAAAGGTATTGTGGAAACTATTACATTGCCATCTTTAATTAACCTAGACTATGCTGACGTTTCATCGATTATGAAAAACGGTGGAGTTGCAGTTATTGGTATTGGTGAATCAGATGCACAAGACAGAGTTACTGAAGCTGTTAGACAAGCCCTTACTCATCCTCTACTTGATGTGGATTACAAAGGTGCTACTGGTGCTTTAGTTCATATTACTTGTGGACCTGACTTAAAATTAGAAGAATTCGATGTGATTGGTAGAACTGTGTCAGAAAACTTAAGTAATGATGCACAAGTTATTATTGGTGCAAGAATTTCTAAGGATTTTGTAGGAAAAGTAAGAGTAATTACTATTATGACAGGTGTTAAATCACCTTACGTTTTAGGTAAAGACTTTGAAGACCACACAATGCCACGATCTAGAGAAATGTCTGACCTAGGAATTGACATCTTGGGTTAAATTAATAAAGGCTAAATTCTTATTATTTTTAACTTTCCCGGAACGGAATAGGGGCCTTCCGGGATCTTATTTTTTTGATTTTATTTATTTTTTAGATATGTTATACATTTATTTTTTAGAAATACAAGATATTGTATAAAAATTAAAATTAGATTTTTGAGTTTTTGTATCCTTCAGGGTAATAATGCTCAACTTTTTCTATTCTGTGCATTCTTTTGTTTCCCCATTCATGATAATTTACTCTGTTGTATAATTCTGCTTGAATTTTTCTTGTTTTTGGTTTTTCTTTTTCATAACCAACTGGAATAATTGCTTCAATTTTTCGTGAATTTGGAATTTTAAATAGAAATTTTATTTTGTCTTCGTTGAAGTGTCCAACCCAGCATGAGCTTAATCCTTTTTCTATTAATGAGAGCATGAATGTTTGAATTGCTCCTCCTGCTTGTTGGTGTGAGTAGAGTTCTCCACGTTCTTTGTAAACATTTGTTGCAATTCCTGCATCTGTTATGAATAAAACCACGTAAGGCGCTTCTTTAATCCAGTCTTGTTCAGACCACTTTGCAATTTCTTTTATTTTTTCTTTTTCATCAATTATTAAGAAATTTAGTGTGAAATATCCTCCAGCCATTGGTGAATATCTTGTTGTGTCAAGACAATCAAGAATGTCTCTCCAATCTGGTTTTTTGTCTTTGAAAGAACGAGTACTTCTTCTTTTGTGTATTGCTTTTGTTACATCCATGATTTCAATAATTATTTTAAGTATTTAAGATTTGTTTTCTTATGAATTTGGAAATTTTGAGTTTTGAAGAAGCGATGAAATATGTTCCTCCGGAAAACAGTTGTGGAATTAGGATTTTGAATAGTCATTGGGAATCATTTAATCCTGATTTACCTGAACATAAGAATTGGATTAAAATTAACACATACAAATTTGATGATGTTTGGCCGAAGGAGTGGAAGGAGTATAGTTGGGTTGATATTAATAGTGAAGAATTTGAGAAATATTATAATATTCAAAAAGAGGCGTACCCAAAAATGACTAAAGAAAGTTTAATCAATTTACTTGAATCTCAAGGGCATTTCTCTGAAAGAAAGATGATTTTTACAGAAAAGGATGCAATAAAAATTTTAGATGATTTTGATAAAGTTAAAGAGTCAGTTCAAAATATTATGATTCATTGTGTGTATGGTAGAAATCGTTCTCCTGGAATTGGTATTGCTATGAATGATATTTATGGTTGGGGCATAAAGGGACTCGAAGAAAAATTCCCCAATTATAGGAGATATTTTTATGATACAATGATTAAAGCAGCTAAAAAGAAATAATATAAATGGCCTTTTGTTTTTATTGTTATGAAAAGTTTATTGCCTATTAAATTTCGTGCTGGAGCTAATGAAAATCAAGTTAAAGTTAAAAACTCTATTAAAGAATTGAAAAAAATTCCAAAGGAAATTCATGCAATTCTTTCTGAAATGGGTTGTTGTTTAATTTATTTTAATGGTAAAATTACTGATAATTTTGAGATGAAAAAATATCGTGGTGTGACACCTAGAGGCTGGAATGAAAAATATACTTGGGATAATGTTAGTTCTGCATATTTTTCAGAAAGAAAAATAATTTTTTTAGGAATGGATGAAATTTATGTTGATAAAATGGAAGTTACTTTGCATGAATATGGTCATGCTTTTGATTCGAATGTTGGTTTATATTTATTTGGAAAAAATTTATCTGAAATGGAAGTTGTGTTAGAGGCTATAAAGAAAGAACCTTTTTCTGAAAAATATTTTGAAAATCCCAGGGAATATATTGCAAATAGTTTTGATTTATTTTATTCTGGGAAAAAATCTCGTATGAATTTGAAAAAGAATCATTTTATTATTTATCAATTTTTATTTAAAATTGACAAAATTTTAAAAGAATTTTAATTATGGATTAAAATCTTATAACTCCTCCACCTAAACATTTTGTTTTGTCGTAGAGAACAATTGCCTGACCTTCTGAAACTCCAGTTATTGCTTTGTCTAATTTTGCAATTATTTTCGTACCTTTTTTTGTTAGTGTTGTTGGAATTAATTCTCCGACTTGTCTAATTCTTGAATGTACTTTTCTTGGAAGGTTTTTTTTGAATTCTTTTTTGTCTTTGTCAATTAAATGAAGTTCGTTTACAATTATTTCTTGTCTGAAGTTTAGTGGATGACCTTTGGGAGCTGCAACAATTATATTTTTTTTAGCATCTTTATGTGCAACGTACCACTTTTGCATTTGTTTTGTGTCTTTGTCTCGCTCTACTTCAAAACCATATCTTGGTCCAAGTCTTTGACCTATTGTGTAATAATAAATTCCGTCGTGTTCTCCGATTTGTTCACCTTCAGGATTTAGAATTTTTCCTTTTTTTGGTTTTATTTTTTGTTGTAAAAATTCTTTTAAGTTTACTTTTCCAACAAAACAAATTCCAACTGTTCCTTTTTTGTCGTAATTTTGAAAACCGTTTCTTTTTGCAATTCTTCTTACTTGTTTTTTTGAGAGTTTTCCTATAGGAAAAAGCGTGTGTGCTAAATCATTTTGATTTTGTCTATAAAGAAAATATGATTGATCTTTACTTTCATCTTTTGCTCGGTGAAGTTCGTAAGAAAATTTATCTTTATTTTTCACGTCCCTAAACGCTGAAACGCGTCCCGCCCTTCCTTTTTGAGATAAATTTTCTTTTAAATTAACTTTAGAAATTTTAATTCTTTTTTTCTTTATTCGTGCATAGTGTCCTGTTGCAATTAAGTTGATTCCTCTTTTTTGTGCTTCGGCTAAAAACATTGGAAATTTAATTTTTTGGTTGCAATCAATGTCGGGGTTTGGTGTTATTCCTTTTTTATATTTTTCAAACATTTTGTCAATTACTAGTTCTTTGTATTCGTCTTCGAAGTCAAGTGTTATTATTGGAATTTTTAATTTTGTTGCTATTTTTATTGCGTGTTCACGTTCTTCAACCCATGCACATTGTCCTGTTATTTTGTTTTTTGTGTCAGACCAATTTTTCATGAATGCTCCGTAAACGTCGTAACCTTGTTTTTTTAGAAGTAGCGCAGCTACGGATGAATCAACGCCTCCAGACATTCCAACAAGGACTTTTGTTTTTGGTTTACGTGAAAATAGTTTCATTTTGAATTTAGAACGCGCCCGAATGCTTTGTAACGCGCCCACCATCCCCCTCCAACCCCCCGTTGAGGGATAAGTTAAATTATGGGATTCAATAATAGAAGATATTTTTGGGTTAAAAAAGTTTGGGGAGAGAGAAGTTATATTATTTTTATTAATGTGAGTATTGAAGATAATTTTAACATGACAAATATTAAAATAATAATATATAATCCTAAAATTAATTTTAAAATTTTTTTGTCTCTTGGATTTATTGAAATTTTTTCTTTTTTTTCAACAAAGAAAATTTGGTTTATTGTCTCTTGTGAAATCCAAGTTATTAATAAAAAACCTAAAATATAAAAATCTATTAAATATGCTTTTTGATATAAAAATATTTTTTTAATTATGTTTAAAAATTTTAGAATTCCTGCTACTTGTATGGCTACAGAAAATCCTGTCCATGAATTATAAAGATGTTCTGAATTTGATTTTAGTTTTTTTTGGAACATTTTTTGATACGACCCGGGCAGGACTCGAACCTACGACCTATCGGTTAACAGCCGATCGCTCTACCAGCTGAGCTACCGGGTCATAATATTGTTGAGAGAATTTTGTTATTTAAAGGTTTTTATTCTTCATCTTCACTGTTTTGTAACCTTTTTTCGAACTCTTCCATTGTTACTGGTTCTCTTTCATTTTTGAGTCCTAAGTCATAAATAGGTTTAGGCATGTTTTTTTCAAGTTCGTTGTAAACTGCCCCATGTTTTGCACCTTTGATTATTCCAATTAATGCTTCAGTTCCCCTCTCTAAATCTTCTGGTAAACCAATTATTGCAATTTTATTTTCTTTTAATTCCATTGCACAGTCAGTCAAACTTGAGAGGGTTTTTAGTGCTTTTCCGCCTTTTCCAATTACTCTTGCTCTAATACTTGAAAGATTTGGTTTATTTGTATAATCTTTTATGTTTACAACTTCCATTAATCTACCTTCAGTTTTTATGTAAATTGCTTCAGAATATGGAAAACCAAAGTTTAATGCATCAATAACTTGTTCAGCCGTGAATTCATTTTCAGGAGAGCCTTCAATTGTTACTTCTCTTCCTCTATTCGTTATTTTAACTTCTAGAGTTTTCTCTAACTTTTTTTTGTTTTTTATTATTCTTGCAATTTTTTCACAAATTATTGTTTTCATATTTTTATATAATTTAATTGAATTATAAGGTTTTTCTTTTAATTAATTAAATATTTAATTAGAATTCGTCGTCTTCAGTTTCTAGGTGTCCGTTATTTTTTAACCAAGCAACTTGATTAGGTTTGTATTTTAGAAGAATGTCTCCTTTTGCGTCGTCAAGTTCCCAAGGCTCGATAACTATTACATCCCCTGGTCTAAGCCAAAGATGTCGCTTTAATCTTCCTGGAACACGACCGATTCTTTCTTTTCCATCAACACAATTTACTTGCATTTTGTTTCCACCATATCTTTGTTCGATTATGCCAATTACTTCTCTACCTTTTGGTAAAGGAGCACGCATAATTTTTGGTTCTTCTTCTTGATTATTATTGTAATTTTTTTTGAAATATGCCATATTAATTAATCGAAAATGCGGTTTATAAAAGTAGTTATGAAATTTAATTAAATTAAAATCATTGCATACGGAATGTTTTCAATTTTCCCAACGCTCTCTTCATTAATTATTCCCATTTCAAGAGCAAGATTAATTGTTTTTTCTCCAACAAGATTAAATGTTGCATCTTCTTTTAATCCAAAAATAATTAATTCTTTTATTTCTTCAATTGGTTTTATGTCTCCTTTGTAAAAAGATTCTTTTATGTCAAGTTGTTTATTTCCTTCACTAAAAGTTTTACCAATTAATTCAGCATCAGCTATTGCAATTATCTTTCTGTATGCTTCTATTACATTTATGTACATTTTCTTTTCCTCTAGAATTTATAATTTAAAAAAAATAAAATAAAAATTTTTTTATTTAGTAAGCTTTTTTAGCTGTACCTGATTTGACTGCTTCTTCAGCGTCAGTTTTTGACATGATTTTGCAAACTCCTGTGTTACAATCTACACATTTACCTTTTGCCATAAAGCCACCTCTCGTAGTTTGTGTCATTTCAACATCTTTCATGTCTTTTTGTTCTTTACATCTCATGCATCTTCCTTGCATTTTTTCTTTACCTCCTTTCATATTTTATTTCTTACTGGGTGTTTTGCACCGCATGCTAGACAATGAATTAAAGTTAATTTTCCTTCTTTTATTAATTCAGTATCTGGTTTTTTACATTCTTTACATAAAACAAATTCTTCAACGTATTGTTCAATTTTTGGATTAATCTTTTTACTTGGAATTTTTATGTTTAGAATTAATTTGTCTCCTTCTTTAGTTATTGGAGTTGCAAGTTCCTTACTTAGGAATCTTTGAAGTTGTTCTGGGTCACGTCTTATGTGTGAAGTTATTTGAAAGAAATTTGTCAAAACTGTTTTTTTACCTTGAAAGAAACCTTCAACTGCTGGAATTTCAAACCGCTCGCCTGTTCCTTCAATCAATTTAACATTTTCATATGCTTTGTCTAATAATTGTTCGTAAGATTCCATAAAATAATAAAGAAAAGGTTAGTTTTTAAGGTTTCTTATGAGTAATTTTGGCAAAAATTAATAAATTTCAAGTTGTTTTTTTATTTATGATTAACCTCAAAGCATTTATTTTTGGAGTTGCAGTTTTCATTTTAACACTCTTTGTAACAGTTTATGGAGTGAATTCAATTTATTCAAAACCAATTTATGAAGATTTTTGTCCTAATTCGATTATGGAAGTTAATGTAATGAATGAAAGTGTTTGCTTTGAGAATGGAGGAAAATGGACGCCGTATCAAACATTTAAGGCTTGTGAGGCGGGAGAAGTTTGTGGTTCTTGTGATGTTGATTACAGTTGCCGTGAAGCATATGATTTAGCAAGTGAAAGATATTCAATGAATTTATTTTTGATTTCAATACCTCTTGGAATATTAATTTTATTTTTTGGATTTTATTTTTTCAAAGTTGATTTTGTTTCAGTTGGTTTAATGGCTGGAGGAGTTGGAACGCTTCTTCGTGGAATTGGAACATATTGGAAATATAGTGAAGACTGGATTAGATTTTTGATTTCTTTATTTGGATTACTTGTTATTTTGTATTTTAGTTATAGATTTCAAGGAAGAATTCAAGATAATAAACATATCAAACGAAAATAACTTTTGAAAAGGATATTTATTATTAAAGGAGAAGTTATTAGTTTTAAAATGGTTGTTGATAAGATAGATGTTTTGAATGTTCCAAGTGAAGCATATCCTTGTTTTGGTTCAGAAAAAGTTTATCGTGAGAGTTTTGAAATTGCCTCAAAACTTTTTCCAGATTTAAAATATCTTGGGATGAATCCGAAATTTTTTGAAATGTATAAGAATAAACAAGATTCAGGGATTGTTGTTGATGCACAAAAATTAGAAGTTAGATTTAGTGATATTAAGAATGCAGATATTGCAGATAAATTAATGACAGAATTTTATAAGAAAGAACTTAAGTATACTTATGTATTTAATTCAAAGCAAAGATAATTTTTTTTTGTTTTATCCCAGATATCTTAATCTACCTGGTCTTGGTTCAAAGATTATTCCTTCTTCTAAAAGCTTTTGGATTTCTTGATTGATAACATCTGGAGACACTTCTCTAAATTTCATAATTATTTGATCAGTATCGATTCCTCCGTCGTTTTCTGAACCTTTTATTGATTCCAAGATTTTGTCTTTTATTGCAACTACTTCTTCTTTTGTTTCAACAGGTCTAGCAGTCATCTTTCTTTCTTTTTCTATTTCTAATTTTCTTACAAGAAGATATTTTGGATCTTTTTCAGAAATTCCTTCTGGTTGAATATAAGTTTCATTATTCCAATTTCTAATTACTCCAATTACTGAAACAGTTTGTCCTTGAGTCACATTTTTGAATTTTTTTGTATCATCACCAAAAACTTTTAGTTTTATTTGACCAGAGCCGTCATCAAGAGTAAAAAACATATATTTTTTCTCTCCTTCAGAGTCATATTTGTCCACAATATTTCCAATAACATTTACTCTTGCAAGTTTTTTTTCTCCTAATTCTAAAAATAGAAATTTTTCTTGATCAAAAATTGGTTTTGCTAAAAGTATATCACCAATTCTTAATTTGTATGCAGTATTTCTTTTGAATTCTCCTTCTGTCATGGAGGATAAAAGAATAGTTCTTTTTTAAAGATTTATATGTACTTTTGAGTTAAATTCGGTTTTTACAAGCAAATTTTTTGTCTGTTTTTTTCATATATTTTAGGGCACTGCAAGATATAATTTTTCCATTATATGTTACAACTGCTTTTTCACTTCCGCAATCACATTTATTTTTTTCAAATGAATTTGTGTAAGTTATTTTTAGATTGTATTTTTCTTTTAATTCTTCAACTTTTTTTGGAAAATTTTCTATTTCTTTTTTATTTAAATTTTCATATGGATTTATTTTTCCTCTTCCTTGTTTTACAAAACGTAGAATGTGCCAAGTCACTTCTTCAAAAGGTTTTTTGCTATCCCAATCTTCTCTTGCAATTTTGTTACATAAACTAACTGACCTAGCAATTTCTTCAAGTTTATTGTAATTATCTTTCATCAAAACAGTTTCAAAGGAGGTGTTTATTCCGGCCCATCTAGCATGATCAAATGAATCAATCATAAAATCCCAATAAGGAGGATGCCTAATTAGTTGTTTATCAGAAGTTACAATTTCGTCATGTGTGTCATCGTATCCATGCATTGAAAAAATTATTTTATCAACATAGGGACTAATCTTATTCATTATTTTTTCAGGTATTTCTTTATATCCTTTAATTCCGCATGAAAGAATTTCTACTATTTTATTTTGTTTTTTTGTATATTTTAAAATAGGAATAATTTCTTTATGATTAAAGGGTTCTCCCCCTGAATATCGTACAATTTCGAAGTTTGGAAATTGTTTTATAAATTTTTTAACGTCTTCTAAAGGCATAAAAGAATTTTTTTCTTCTCCTGCCATTGTAGAACATTGTATGCAATTAAGACAACAATTATTAGTTATTTCAATTGTTAGCTCTTTCATTTTACATTCTTTGATAGTGCCCGTTTCTTGGAGAGAAAATGTCACCTTTCTCTTTTAATTTTTGGAGCGATTCTTCTATTTCAGCTTCAGTTAATTTCCCTTCGAGTTTTTCCATTATTTTTTCGAATGGAACGATTTCTCCTATTTCTTGAGAGAGTGTTGAAATTGTGTCACGTACAATGTAAACTTTATTTCTTTGACTGGCTTTCATTGTTCCAGATATTTTGTCTATATCAAACTGACCTGTTTCTTCATCGTATCCTGTTTGTCTAAGATAATATTCTAATAAATTTATTGCAACAATTGCATCTTTTTCTTCAACAAATTCTGAGAGCCTGATTCTTGCAGCAGCTTCACTCATACGGATTAAAGAATTTAGTTGTCTAGCAGAAATTGGAATTGTTCTCATTTCTTGACCTTCAACAACTGCATGATTTCTTAAGTTCACATAAAAGTCACGCATTTTTTTTACTGCGGCGTCAGTTAAATGTGGTTTTACTTTTTGTCTTGCATAAGCAACATATTTCATGAAAAGTCCTTTTTCAATTAGCATTTCTTTTGCCTCGGTTTGGTGTTCTTCTAAAATATGATTTGCAACTTTTGTATCATTTTCAATATTTGGCATATCTCTTAATGTGAAAATAACATCGAAACGATTGATTAATGCTGGAGGTAGATTAATTTGTTGAGGGATTCCTTGATTGGGGTCGAATCTACCAAACTTTGGATTTGCTGCAGCTAGAACGGAAGTTTGTGCATTTAATGTTGCTTGAACGTTGGCTTTGTTAATAGTTACAGTTTGTTGTTCCATTGCTTCGTGCATTGAAGACTGGTCTTGTTCTGCCATTTTTTCTAATTCATCAATACAAACAAGTCCTTTGTTTGCAAGAACCATTGCTCCCGCTTCAAGTGACCAACCTTTCAAGTATTCATCTCTAACAACTGATGCTGTTAAACCTGCACCTGAAGTTGATTTACCCACAACGTAACGACCTTTTGGTGAAATATTGGCCATGAACCCTAAAATAACCGATTTTGCAACACCAGGGTCCCCAATCATCATAATGTGAATATCACCACGAGATTTTTGTCCGTCTTTTTTTTGTTTTTGAACACCACCAAATAATTGTAAAAGTAAGGAAGATTTTATTTCTTCGTAACCCCAAACTGAAGGAGCAATTGAATCTCTTAATAGTTGAATAATATTTGGTTTTGCAGCTAGTTGTTGAATATGTTCTTCATCTTCTTCAGAAATATCTAGTTCTTCAAAAGTTTCTTCTAAGGGAATAATATTGTTTACTTCAATTGCAAGTTCGAAACGAGTTGACAATCCTCCTGAAGGAAGTGGCACTGGAACTTCTTTTAGAACACCAATTACTTTTGCACGTGAACCGGGAGTTGTTCTCTCTTCCATTTTTGGATCAACTAAATCTTCTTTTACAAAAACATTAATTCTTTTTGGTTGGGCTCCTCCGCTTAGCATGTCTGGTGCTTCTTCAATTACTAATCTTTGAGTATCAACCATTTCTTTTGAAAGAACTCTAAAACCTCCACGTCTACCACATGAACATCTTGAAGGTTCACGGAATTTCTTTTCAATTTGCAAGACTGAAATAATTGTTCCACAGCTAGGACATTCAAACTTTGCGTTTACAACTTGTGGACGAACGTCAGAAGATTGACGGATAATTCCTTCCATAACTAGCATTTCGTTTAAGTGTTTTGCACGAATATTTCTAATCATAATGTCGTGTGATTTTGAAACATTAAAGAAACGAACTCTTACTTTTTCAGCTAGGCCAATTTCTTCAATTGCCATTTCAAGAATTTGAACTGTTTCGTCCGGCCTTTTTATCACTTCTTCAGCCAAAATTGGAGAATGTTCAGCCATTTCTTGAAAATCAATGTAGATAACTGAATTTTCATTTCTTAGAGAACTCTTTAGGTTTTTTTTGTATGCTTCAATAAATTTCTTACCTTCTAAAATTAATTCTTCTCTTTCTTGATTAAAATCGTTAATATCTTTGAATTCTTCCTTTTCAGAATAAATTTCGTCATCTCCTATTCCCTCATTGAAGTCTATTTCACCATCCATCTAAAAAAAATGTATATACAGTTTATAAAAATTAGTGGAATGAAAGAAGAGTTTTAGAAAAGTATGTTAAAAAATTAAAATTCACCTTTTTTGTAATCAGCAAGTGCTTCTTTTACATTTTCAAGTAAATTGTCCATTGATTGTTCTAATTGTTCTTTGTTTTTTGTTCCAGTACAAACAAGTTTACCATTACTGAACAATAAAAATGTTGCATTTGGGTCTTCTAATTTGTAAACTAATCCGGGGAATTGTTCTGGCTCATATTCTGTGTTTTCCATAGCTAATGCAAGGTAGTTTAAGTTAAGTTGTAAATTAATTGTTCCTGAAGCTACAATGTTTTGAACTGTAATTTTTGGTTTAATTGTTACTTCAACATTTACTTTTTTTAATTGTTTGATTACTTCATCAATTACTTGTCTAACTTGAGTTAATGATTTTGTTCCTGTACAAACCAAGTTTCCCGAAGAGAAAACTAAAACTGCTGACTTTGGTTCTTTAATTCTTAAAACTAGTCCAGGGAATGTTTCAGGATTATATTCAGTGTTTGGTTGAGTTCTAGCTAATTTTGTTAGCGGAACTGGTTTTTCCAAAGAAGTAGTAGCTACAATGTTTTGAATTTTGTATTCAGATTCTTTTTTGTCAGATTTAGCTGCCATGTTTTATAAAAGAAATTGCGGTTTATAAAGGTTTTCGGTTACTTACAGGGATATAAATTTTTATAAGTTTTCTTTAGATTTGAATTTTATGGTAAAGGAAAATCTTTATTTGAAATTTGATGAAATACCAAAATGTTTTTATGATTCCTCTTTGGATATAGGAGATTGGGAAGAGAAAACAATTTCTGAACTTAAACGAATTGGATATTTCAAAGAAAAAAAAGGCGAGGAGATTATTTTCCCGGGTGGAGCAAATGTTTTTTTGGATGATTTTTTTGATTACGAACATGATCCTGTTAGATATATTAAAAATAATCATTCAAAATTGAAAAAAGAATATGAGAAAAAACAAAAGGAAGAGAAGGAAAGGCAAGAAAGACTAGGGACAGATACGAAAATGATTTATTCTGATGAAGATTTGAGACAATTTTTGTATAATAAAGGAGTTGATATTCCAACAAATGAAATGAGTAGGGAATTTTATTTGAAAAACAGGATGCAAAAAGAAGAGAGGAGCAATTTGGTTAAGTTACTTCGTGGTTATTCTGAACATTTAATTAGAGAATATGAAGTTAGTAGCAGGGGTTATGCTTTGTTTGGAATTGGAACTTCAACTTTTTCTGATTCTTATTTTGATTTTTGGAAAAATAGATTTAATGAAGATGGATTTGATGAAAATACAGAATTTATTGAAAAATCATGGGCAATTGTTGAACAAAATATTTCTAGGCCAAAGACTTATGAAGAATATGTTGAGCAATGTTTTAATTTTAGTTCAGCTTTTGATGAGAAAATACGGCCTTCTTCAAAAGAACAATTTGAATTTATAAAAAAAGAAGAACAGGAAAGATATTTGAAGAAAAAAAATCTTGGTGAATATTTTAAGAGAAAGGGAGAAGATTTAGATTTTTCTATTTGTCTTGAAGAATTATATGGTGAAACTTGTGGAAATCTTCCAACTAATAGATATGTTGAAAATAAAAATTCTGTTCGTTTTTCTAAAAGACAAATTGATGTATTCAAAGAAAATTTTCTTGAATATTTGAAATTAAATAATTTTGATTTTAAAGAAGAAATTAGTTTTTTGGATTCAGGAAATTGGGACAAAGATGAAAAAGGAAATTTGATTAGAATGAAAAATATTAAAGATGTTAAATCTGGAGTTTCAACAGTTCGTGTTAATTTTACTGAAGGAAGAAGTATGCATTTTTATTTCCAGAATGAAATGGCAGATATGAAATTAAAAAAAGAGAGGATTGACAATAGTTATTTTGTTCAACTTATGCGTGGTCAATTTCATTTTGATTCTCTTTTTGATTCTGTTAATGATTTAGAAGCAGCAATTAGAAATGGAGAAAAAACTGGTGTTTTTGAAAATCCTCTTGTGTTGAAATGGAAAAAATAATTATTTCTTCTTTGTAAATTCTTTATTCACATATTCAATTAACTCTCTTCCTTTTAGTTCAATTGTTTGTGGGCCAACTCTAGTATAGAAGAGTTCATCTTTGCCTTCAATTATAAAAACTGGAGAGTTTGATTTTTTACATTCAACTCTTAAAATGTGTCTATCTTTAATTGGAATTAATTTTGATTCAATTAATCCTAAATATTTTTTTCCTATTTTTTGTTTTAGCAAATTTGTGAAATGTAAAAAGAATTTATCTTCGTTTTCAAATTTGTCTGCTTCTATTCCTAGAATTTTTATTTTGTCTGTTATTCCAATGTAGAGAGTTCCACCTTTTGTGTTTAGAAAAGCAGCGATTGTTTTTAGAACGCTTTGTTCAATTTTTTTATCTGGTTGATTTGTGTATAAGTTTGTTCTTAGTGTCGCTTTGAATTCTTGCGTTTCATTTTCTCCTTCTTTTATTTCTTTTATTATTTCTTCAATTGAAACTGATTTTTTGAAAAAGTCTTTATTTACAAATTTTAATTTCTGAATTAGCTTATGAATTATTGAAAAATGTGTTTTCATGTATACAAAACCTATTATTGAAGCTAATGCTGCGCCGATTGAAACATAAATTAAATTTTGCATTGTGAAAAGATAAATTCCTTCATTTAATTCATGGTGTAAAACTAGTTTCAAAAGATATTTTGCAATTTCTAGGAGGGCACCAAATGTTATTGCAAGACTAAAAGAGAAGAGAATTATTAAAAAATAATTTTTTTTGATTTGGTTCGTTGAATAAAGAATAAACAAAAATAAAAGTCCAATTAATCCGACACCTACTCCGAATAAAATAGGCGCAATAATTCCAGTTAGTTTTCCAAGAGACAAAGTTATCAATACAAAAATTAAAAGTGTAATTTCAAATGAAGTGGGAAATTTTATTTTTGTGTATTTTTTTAATATTTGTGGAGTGAAAGTTAGGAAGAGTAAAAATATATTTGTTGAAGCGATGTGCCACAGATGATTATGTAAAGAAGTAATGATTGAAAGAATTAAAACTAGTTTCACTGAAATTGAGAGGTATTTATTAAAATTTTCAGACATATGAAAAGAAGGTAGCTTTGGTTTTTATTGTTTATTGGTTTTTATTGTTAGATTAATTTGAATTCTTTTTTCTTATATTTATTTTTACAAGGACTTCCATTTGTTATATAATATAAAATATATTTGGTTTTTTTCTTTTCTAAAATTGCTGATGAAATGGTTTCAGATGAATCATGTCTACAAATATTTCCAACTGAAGCATTAGAATGATATTTGAGAATTTTTGTTAATTTAAAGGAAGATTTTATTTTTTTGCATAATTTTTTTGTATTTTTTAATCTTTCATGTTGTTCCTTATTTTTTGAATCTAATTTTTTTAGTAATTGAAAAGTATTTGTTTTGAAAATATTTTTATTATAAGTTTTTTGTTTTATTTTATTTAATGCTATTTCTATAATTATTGCTTCTTTTTCATTTGCAATTAAAACTGTTCTTGAGTTTTCTATTTTTTCTTCTAAAATTAATTTATTAAATAATTTTGTTGCTTCCTTTGGAGATTTTGCTTGTTTTATAACTTTTTTTGAGATATGAAATGTTCCAGAAGATTTGAATCCTTTTCTTTTTTCTTTATATGGGCCAGTTAGAGTATTTATTGAAAAATATTTGTTTGCAGCAAACCAATATCCTGTTTTTTGTTTATCATAAAAATAAATTTCTTTTTTGGTTATTTTTAAAAAATTTTTCGGAAAAGGCTTGTTTTTTGGTAAATCTCTATTTTTGAAAATAACATATCCTTGTTTTGTTTTTATCCACCCTGATGTACACATATTTGAAAAAGTGTAACTTTACTTATATAATTTTGTTTAGAAGTTTTTTTAAAGAATTTTTTCTTGAATTGTTTATGAATATTATCAAATATGGGGGTTCTTATTTTGATATAGGGAGAAAAATAGGTATTGATTATAAAAGACAAGGTATGATTTTAGATAGACCTCTTGAAAAGAAAATATTTTTCACTCAATTAAAAATTTTTAAGAAGTTTTATCCAGAATACTTGGAAGAATTAAGAGGAATAGCAGAAGGTATCGGGTGTGAATATCAACAAGTTTTACAATCTTTTTTACAAAGAGTTGTTTTACCTAAAAAAAAGAATGAGAAAAAGAGAAAACATTGCAGTATTTTTGGTGTCAAGAATTCTAAGGAATTAATTGTCGGAAGAAATTATGATTGGATTCCAGAAGCAAAAAAATATTCTAAAATTTATTTTGTGAATAATAAAGAAGCAAATTCTTATTTTGGTTTTAGTGATAGAGGAATTTGGAAGGAAGGGAAAGTTAATGAATCTGAATTGGAAGTTTATACTGTTGGTGCTTTGAATGAAAATGGATTGTATATAGGATTGACTTGGGGAGACCCAGTTGATTTTCCTGGAAAGGGAATTGGTTCTGGAGTTTTTATTAAAATGATTGCAGAAAAGTGTTCTAATGTTTCAGATGCAGTAAAACTGTTTAATAAAGTTCCTTTGAATTTCTCTAAAAATTATTTTGTTGTAGATTCTGAAGGAAATATGAAAGTTTTGGAGTTCAATGGAAAAAAGAAAAAAGTTGTTGAACCTAAAGAAGATATTTTGATAAAGACAAATCATTATTTGAATTATGAATTGTCAAAAAATGATTCTGTGTTAAAAAAGAAAGGAAATTCGACATTTTTGAGGTATTATGAAATTTTAAAATATGTTGAAGAAAGAAAGGATAAATTTAAAATTGGTGATGTTAAGAATTTGCTTTGTGATAAGAATAGATACGTTTACAGACAAGGCGAAAAGGTAAATACTATTTGGACTTTAGCATTAGATATGACAAAAAGAAAATATTTTATTTATTATGAAAGAAATGGAAAGATTATTTCTAAGGAGTTGAAATTTTAACCATAACGATAATTTTCGTGTTTTGATTCTTTGAAGTCTTTTTCAATTTCTTCAAGAGTTGCAATTTCGCTTAAAGGTTTGTCTTCACGTAGTGCAGTTATCCTTGGAAAACGAAGTGCCCAACCTGATTTGTAATTTGGAGAACGTTGTATGTCTTGATAATGAACTGTTACAATAATTTTTGGTTTTACTTCAATGTCTTTATTTTTTTCTTTTGTAATTAAGGGTCTTAACATTTCTGTTAAATTTTCAAAAGTAATTTTGTTGTCTTCTGTTTCTTTTTCAGCTACTCCAGTTCCAACTTTTCCTATTTGCAAGTATTCATTTCCTTTTTTACAGGATAGAATGAAACTTGAAATCCATCCTGAACGTTTACCTGTTCCCCATTCTCCGCCGGTTATTACCAAATCTAATTCATTTTCTTCTGGTTTTAATTTTAGCATGTGTCCAACTCTTCTTCCTGGTTTGTATTCAGCATCTAAATTTTTTAACATGATTCCTTCTTGTTTATCTTTTAGTGCTTTTTTGTAGAATTTTTCTACTTCTTTTTTGTCACTTGTTATCTTGTGGTGTGATGCAATTAATTTATATGGGTGACTCGTCACAATTTTTTCAATTAGTTCTCTTCTTTTTTTGAAAGGAACATCTAATTGGCTTTTTCCGTTGTAATAGAGAACATCAAAAACATTTATTTCAACTGGAAGTTTCTTTTGTAATTCTTCGATTTTATGTTTTCTTCTAATTCTTTGAGAAATTTTTTGAAAGTCTGTATAATGTTTTGTTTTCTTGTCATAACCTACTGCTTCAGAATCTAGAATAAATGAATCTCCTTTGATGAATTTATTTATGTATCCTTCAACTTCTGGAAATTGTTTAGTTACATTTTCTAAACGTCTTGTGAAAAGTGTTACTTTGTTGTTTGCTTTATGTATTAATAATCTGAAACCGTCGTATTTGTATTCTATTGCGATTGGCTTACCCAATTTTTTGAATGCATCATCAATATCATTTGCTTTTTGTGCAAGCATTGCCTTAATTGGTTTACCTACTTCAAGTTTTATTTTGTCAAGTTCAGTTATTTTTTTCTTCATGGCAATTTTGAAAACAACAGATAAATCATTTGAACGATCAATTGCTCTTTGAATTCTGTCTTCGTAGTCTTTATTGTTGTTGAAGAATGCTTTTAGTAATGCATATTTTATTGTTGACTCTTGAACACCAATTCTTAAATCTCCAATTAATGTTCGAACCAAATATTTTGCTTCAATAGGGTCAGAAGAAGTTAATAATTCTGTAATTAGACTTAATTTTTTTTCAATTGTTCCTGCCCCGATTAATTCAGGTAATTTTCTTAAATTTGTTAAAACTTTATCAACGGTAATTATATGTGAAGCAAGAGTCATTTGTTTTTTCTTTTTTGTTAATTCTCTTGCAACTTCACCAATGTCCCCTATTTTTTTCCATTCAGCCATTACTTTTTTTGAATCGGTTCCAGTTGATTTTGAAATTGCTTTTATTGCAAGTTGGTTTGAAATTCCAATTCTTCTTTCATCATATTCTGGGTAAATGTCTCCAAGAATTAAATAAATTAAATCTGCATCTTCTTCTTTAACATGTTCAAAGAATTTTGAGAGGATGTCTATTTTTTCTAGACGTTTAGTAGTAGAAGAAAGTTCATCATAAAGAATTGCTAATTTGTTGTACCTCATTTTACCAAAATAGTAAATGAAAGGGAGTTTTTAAGATTTAGGTTATCAAATTTGTTAAATTAAGATAAGTTTATATTTTATTTTTTATTTCTTGTTGCATGAAAAATATTTTAATATTAACAAATTTTACTAATGAGCAGAAAGAAGATGAGTTCTTGGCGGATTATTTGAAGAATTATTTTGATGTTAGATTGGTTGATTTTTCTAGTATTGAAAAATATGAGAATGATTCAGATTTAATTATTATTAGAAATACTTGGCCTGATTCTGAAGATGAGAGTGAAAATTATCATTTTCAAAAAGCTGAATTTCTAAAACGAGCAGAGAAAAAGAATCTTAATTTATATAATTCATTGAAGGCTCATTGTGATAGAAGAGGTAAGGAGTATTTAGTAAAATTGTATAAAGAAAATTATCTTGTTATTCCAAGTTTTGATTCTTTTGAAAATGTAGAGCATTATGAGAAATTTTTAGTCAAGCCAAAATATGGGTTTAGTTCATTTGGAATTGAAGAAACTTCTCTTGACGATTTGAAAAATGTTGATTTTAATAAAAATTTTGTTCAACCTAAAATGAAGTTTAAGGGGGAGTTATCTTTTTATTGTATTGATGAGGATATTGTTTATGCTTTGTTTTTTGAGGGTTCAAAGGAAAAAACTTGGGCTAAGCCCATAGTTTGGAAATTAAAAAAAACTGAAAGGGAGTTAGTTAGAAAATTCTTGAAGTGGAATGGTTTGAAACATGGATTATGTAGAGTTGATTTTTTGGTTTTGGAAGATGATAGTTTGTTACTTTTAGAAATTGAAGACGATTCTCCTTATCTTTCTTTTGAGGAGATTGATGATAAGTTGGTTTATAGATTTTTGAATAGGTTGAAAGATTCAATTGAATCTGAATTAAATAAATATAATTAGAGATGATAACTTAATAGTTATCAGAGCTCTACAAAGTACTGCCTAGCAGTTTGTTTATTTCTAGGTCCATTAGACCTATTTGGAGCATGAAAAGAAAAACAAAATAAAAATAAAATTATTGTTTTTCTTCTAAAAATAATTCATTAACTTTTTCCCAATTAATTATGTTAAAGAAATTGTCGATATATTCGGCTCTTCTATTTTGATATTTCAAGTAATAAGAGTGTTCCCATACGTCGATTGCAATTAAAGGAAACATCCCTTTTGAAATAACACTTTCTTGGTTAAATGTTTGAACTATTTTTAATTCGTTTTTGTCTAAAACAAGCCAAGTCCAACCGCTTCCAAAAACTCCAAGAGATTGATTTTTGAATTCTTCTTTGAAATTTTCTAAACTTTGAAATCTTTCAATTATTGCAGTTTCAATTTCATTTGGAATCTTTGTATCTTTTTTTAATATTTCCCAAAAGAAATTGTGGTTGTAAACTCCACCTCCGTGGTTAATAACTTTTTGTCTTATTTCTTCAGAAATGTTGTCTAAATTTGTCAATAACCATTCAACACTTTTTCCTTCAAGCTCTGGATAATTCATTATTGCTTTATTTAAATTATCAACGTATGCTTTATGATGTTTACCGTAGTGAATTTTTACTGTTTCCTCGTCCATAAATGGTTCAAGGGAATCTGTTTTAAACGGTAGTTCTATTAATTCATGTACCATATTTTTTACCTCCATTATAGTTTTCTAATAAATTTGAGAAGCTAAGTATATATGAAATAGTTTTCATATGTTTATATATTTTTTGGTTCATCTTTTTGGTAAGCGGCCAAGATTAAAAGAAAATATGCAGTTTTTTGGATAATTATTTTTTTAAATAAGAAAAGATAATGTTTTATATGAATTTGGATGATATAAAATTAACACAAATTAAAAGTGGTAGATTGCCTGGATATTTTTTTCCTAAATTAATTGAGCTTGGACATTTGAAAATAGAGCCTTTTAATGAAAATTCCCTCGGTAATATTTCTTATTATTTACATTTTAATAATAAATTTAGGGAACCAATTGTGGGAAATGAACCAATAAACTTATTGGATAAGAATTCTATTGATTCAGCATTTCATCCATACAAAGAAATGGAAAGCTATATTCTTCATCCAGGAAAAAGTGTTATAGCTCAAACTTATGAAAAAGTTGGTTGTTCAGAGTGGTTTTTATGTAAACTGGAAAATACTTCTGCTCTTGGAAGAGTTTTGTTAAATCATGCTTCACATGGGTTTTTACATCCAGGACATGGGATTAATGAGCCATTTAATATGATGATTGAATTAACAAATTTGGGAGAGAAACCAGTAATAATACAATCTGCTAAAATGGAAAATGGAAAAATTATTGGTCCGGATTCTTTCAGATTTTATGTTGAAAAATTACCTTATCCAGCAACAGATTATAAAAGTGTTTCAAATGTTTCTAAATTAAAGATGGATAATTCGGATAAAAGTTAGTTTTAGAATAAATTATATTTGTCTTGTGTATCTTTTCTCTTGAACTTGCATTGGTTCTCCACAGCAAACAAGTTGTCCTTTTCCTTCGTGAAGTACCTCTACAACGTTTCCGCAGATGTTACATTTGTAGATTTCTTTTACGTTTGTCATTTTATTTTTCAGTTAATTCTTTTACTTCTTTTTTTCCTTTGTCTAGTTCCTTTTCTTGTTCTTTGTCTAATTCTAAAAGTAATGCTTGAAATTCTCCAACATGTGTTTTCTCTTCCTTTGCAATATCAATTAAAACCTTTTTTATTTTTTTGTTTGTAGTGTTTGCTGATAATTGCTCGTATAAACTTACTGCATCTAATTCTGCAATCATTGCTAATCTTAGAATTTCTTTGTCTGTTGTTTCTTTTGTAATCTTATTTAGGTTAGTGGGGCTTTGCGATAACATTCTAATTTAAATGTGTTATTACTTAAATAAGTTTGTAATAATTTTTGGATAACTAAGATTTAACGATCATCCAACGTACGAGCGGAGGATTTTTGTGTTCGGTGTCCATTAATTTTACAGAACCTTCAGCAAGAATGTCTTGTTCGTTTATGTTGTGCATTTCACTTAATTCTTTTTTTGTCAAATAATTATGAGGATAAAATTCAACTAAATGGGAATAAATCATTTTGAAATTTTTGTAATCTTTTGTTTCTGGAATTTTAAATAAAATGTTTTCATAAAAATCCCTTGGATCTTTGAATCTTGAAGACATACAAGAAATTGCTTCTGTTAATAAGAAATCTCTTAGAAGTTTTTCTGTTAATATTTCAGTTTTGTAATCTTCATATTCTAAAATATTTGTTTGAATTAATTCTACCATAAAATAATTATGAATCTAAACTTTTTAAGAATTATTGAGAATTTATTTCCCTTGTCTTTTACCAGCTCTTACACTTGGTCTAACTTTTGAAGTTGGATGTTTGTTTCTTAAACCACGTGATTTCTTTGCAGCAGAAGTTAATCCTCTTTCTGGTCTATTTTGGTTAGTTCTGTTACAAATCCAATTGATTGTTTTGTCATTTTGGATTTCTGGTTTAGAAGGGTCTACACAAATAACTTCGTAGAAATAGTGTAATCCATCTTTTCCAATCATGTATGAGTTTAATACTTCTAAGTTAGCGAATTTTTTAGAAACTCTTTGTTCTGCAATCCATTTGTAAGACATCTTTAAGTTCTTTCTAGTGTGCATTCTTTTTGACCTTCTACCTTTGTTTGGTCTAGGTCTTTTGTGTCCACCTCTATTAATTCTTATTCTAATTATTACGAATCCTTTTTTGTCTTTGTATCCAAGTGCTCTTGCACGGTCTAATCTTAATGGTTTTTCTACTTTTACAAATACATTTCCTCTTCTCCATTCAACCATTCTTTCTCGAAGTTCTTTTGGGTCTGGTTTTTTCCATGCTTGTCTTAAGTAGTGATATAATCCATTTACCATGATTATTTTAGAAAGAAATGGTTTAAAAAGCTTTGGGCATGAGAGGAGAATTTAGTAGTTTGTTCTAGTTTTAATTCTTGTTTTAGGATTTCGGAAAAATTCAAGAAAAATAAATTCTATTTGACTATATTAAATATAATATGATCCATCACGGATTTGGTTGGACAAAATTCTAAAGAATTTCGCACAACACGCCAAAAGATTGTGAATCTTTTGACCTAACTGTGGACACGCCGTTATTCGGCGAGAAACATCTAGCGTTTAAACATGGATTCAAATTTGTTAAGAATGATTAAGCAATATCTTGATTCCTTCAAAATATTGGAATGATCCATCACGGATTTGAACCGTGGACCTCTGCCTTATCAGAGCAGCGCTCTACCAGACTGAGCTAATGGATCATAATCTGGATATATGAGAACTTAGAACTTTTCATTTATAAAAGTTTTTACATAGATGCATCAAGTTCTAAAGTTAGAATTCCCTTAAGTAAAGAATATTTTTTCAAAGGTAAATTTAGAGAAATTGTTTTTGAATATGCTTTTTCATCTGAAACTGCTTTCACTTCTATACTATTTTCTAATTTAACTATTGAAATATCTTTAATTGACTCAACACCTGGAATTTCAAGTTCATATTGGATTTTATCTCCAACTCTTTTCAAATTGGATTTTGGTTCTTCTTTCTTTAATTTTTTCCATTTAGTTAATGTCTCTTCTTCAAATTCAATTGGTAAAATTTTAGTGTTATCTTTTGTTTTTTTGTCAATTTCATTTTGCCTTAAATTTGCAGGCGTTTTTTTAACGACAACTTTTACTCCTGGAAGAAGTGTTTTCATTACGTCTTCAATATCTTTTCCGTTTATATCATTTGAACCTTTTGTTAAATCTTTCATCATTTTTGTAACTAATTTATTCATTAGGTTTCCAGTTAATCCTCCTCCAAAATTTATTTGTTGGTTTGTGTTTTGTTTGTCTTTTTTTCCTAACATTCCCCAATCTTTTCCTAAATCTTTTAGTTGGATTCCACAATTAGGACAGAAATTAGGATTTCCTTTTATCTTTTCACTACAATTATTACAAATTTTTTTATTAAACATAGAATTAATTGGATTTCTCGATTTAAAAGGTTTATCGACTGCTGATTTATTATTTTTCTTTTAGGTAATTTTTTATTGAAGTTATTTCATGCAAGTCTTCTAATATTGTTGGCTTTGCTTCTTTGAAGAGTATGTTTTCTAATTCTTTGAATCCTTTTAATTTGCTTCTCTTTTTTACTTCATTTAGTGATGGAATAAATAAACTAATTATTAACATTCTTAGAATAGTCCCGATGATAAAGATTAAGTAAATTGGTTTTATTCTTGTTGTGTGAATTGCTTCAATTAAATATGATGCAAGTAGTCCACCAATAACTGCACCAATCCCTACAAATAAATTGAAGTAAGATATTGCTTTACTTCTTTTTTCTTTTGAAACATTGTCATAAATAAAATTTCCAGAGGCCATTGAAAATGCAGTCCAAGATGTTCCTCCTAAAATTGCTGGAACTAAAAATAAATAAATTTTTGATGAAGAGAGAATCCAAAGTAGTGGTGTTAATGGAATTATTAAAGTTGTTAATGCAATTACTTTGTAATTTCCATATTTGTCTGCAATTTTTCCCCAAAGGTTTAATGTTAAAACGGAAAATAATGTTCCAGACATTGTAATTACCATATAAGTTAGATAATCAAAACCAAGTGTTCTTAGTAGATAAATTGAAACTAATGAAGAAGTTAGTCCAATTGCAATTGCAAATACTCCTCTAAACAAAACAAATTTTCCAAAGTTTGAACTTTTGATTTCTTTTACAAAATTAAGTAAGGTGTATTCTTTTACTTCGTCTTTTCTTTTCTTTTTTTCTTTTGGTTCATATTGTCTTTTCACAATATTTATACAAGAAGCTCTTGCGATAAATGCAATCATGAAAAACAAAATGAATCCTTGAATTTCGTAATTTGTACTTTTGAAATATTTTAGTACTGCAGAGGACATTATCGCTAAAACAATTGTTGCAAAAGAAATTATTGTTGAACGTTTGCTCCACCATCTTCCTCGATATTTTTCGTCTATTACATCTCCCATCCAAGAAAACCATGCGGGATGTCCGAGGCCCCCTGCAAAAACTATTATTCCCATATCTAAAATTATCAAGAAAGGCAGGAATTCTGTGAACATATTTTTGAAATATAAAATTCCTATTGCTGCCATTAAAAACCAACCAAGTGATTCAGCAATTAGAGTTTTTACAAAAATTGATTTTCGTTTATGTTTTCCTACTAGGTTAGAGCCGATTAATTGACTTATTGGACCGATGTTTAGAACTGAATTTAATATTGCGACAAGTGAATTACTTGTTCCCATTGCAATTGCAAAGGGGGAAACATATTGATCTCCAAAAGAATTTCTTGCTGACCAAAAAATTCCTTCTTTTATTGAGAGTCTTCTTGTATGATGCTTTGCTTCTTTTATTTCTTCTTTAGAAAGTTTCACCTCTGTCATGTTTTGTAAAATATAATTATATTTTTATAGATTGGGGTTTTATTTTTATTATGAAAAAGATTTATTTGAATGATTTAAAGAAAAAGGTTTTAGTTACTGAAAAGCATGTTCGTTGGGATTGGGCACAATCACTTGACAATTCTGAACTGGTTCGATATGTTTTTGTGGTTTCAGGAGAAAGAGAGACAGAGAAAAAAATTTGAAGAGTATACTTGATTCGCTACAGTATTATGGTGGTCCAGTAGAGATTATTCGTGAAGATTTTGGAAAAGTTATTGGAACTAAATTTAATTATGATTTGAAAATAATTGACTCAAGAACTGCACCAAATATAATTGAGTGGGGGGACTTGTCAATAAAGAATATTAGAGATAAAAATCTTTATGAAAGAATAAGAAAAGGTTTTTCTGTTGAAGATTATGTTTCTAATCTTTATAGTAAGAAATAGCTATACTTTTTTAAATTTAAAAATTTCTTTGTTATTTTTCACGCAAAAATCGCGGAATTCACTTCCCGCTCATAAAATTTACGAAGAAATTTTCTTATTCAATTAAAACAATTAAAATGAAATAATTTTTATACTAAACTGATTAGTTTTTCTTATGGAAAAAGAAAAATTTTACGTTACAACTGCAATTGATTATGTTAATGCAGCACCGCATATAGGACATGCTTATCAAAAAATTATAGCGGATGTTTTGGCACGTTGGAATAAACTTTTAGGAAAGGATGTTTTGTTTGTTACAGGAACTGATGAACATGGAAAAAAAGTTCAGGAGTCAGCGGAAAAAGCAGGAATGGAACCTAAAGCATTTGTTGATTCGGTTGTTCCAAAATTCAAGGAAGCATGGGCAGCTTTGAATATTAATTATGACAGATTTATTCGTACAACTGATGAAGACCATAAGAAAGTTGTTCGTGAATTTATTTTGAAATGTAACGAAAATGGTGATATTTACAAGGGAAGTTATTCTGGACTTTATTGTACTGGCTGTGAGCAGTTTTATACAGAGAAGGAAGTTGAAAACAATTTATGCCCTTTACACAATAGGCCTTTAGAAGAAATTAATGAGGAGAGTTATTTTTTCAAGCTTAGTAATTATACAGATTTTTTATTAAAATTATATGAAGAACATCCAGAATTTATTCAACCAAAAATTAGAAGAAATGAAATTGTTAACCGTGTTAGTGAAGGACTTCGTGATTTATCTATTACTCGGACTAGTTTTGATTGGGGAATTCCTTTCCCACTTGACAAAAGCCATGTAACTTATGTTTGGTTTGATGCTTTGATAAATTATTATACTGCGACTCGTGAAAAAGGTCGAGAGGAATTTTGGGGTAAGCCAACAGTTCATTTGCTTGGTAAGGATAATACTTGGTTTCACACTGTTTATTGGCCAGCAATGCTTAAATCAGCAGGAATTGAGCTTCCACATGTGACATTCAATCATGGTTTTTTGACTTTTAACGGACAAAAGATTTCAAAGTCACTTGGAAATGCAATTAGTCCACAAGTTTTAGTTGAAAAATATGGGGCTGATTCAATTAGATATTTTGTTTGTCGACATTTTCCTTTTTCTAGTGGAGGCGATGGAGATTTTGATGAAAAGGCTTTGGTTGATAGGCACAACGGAGAACTTTTGAATAAGTTAGGTAATTTAGTTAGTCGAGTTACTGGATTAATTGAGAAGAATGGAATTAGTAGTGAAATGTATGATGAAACTCATTTAAATGTTGGGTATGATTTTAAAAAAATAAACGAGTTAATGGAAAATTTTGAGATTGATAAGGCTTTGAATGAAATTTTTGCTTCAATTGATAGATGTAATGAATGTGTTCAAGATACTAAACCTTGGGAAACAAAAGACAAGAGAGTTTTGTATGAACTTGCGGATGCAATTAAGAAAATTTCAATTTTACTTTATCCGTTTATTCCAACAACTTCTGAAAAAATTGCTGAGAAGTTTGGAGGTTGGGAATTTAGTTTGGAAGAATTTGAAAAACCTTTGAGTGCTAATGTTAGAATTGTTAAAGGGGAAAATTTGTTTAGTAGAATTGAACAAAAAGAGTTAGAAGCTGGAAGTGAGAAGTTAGAAGTTAAGGCAAAAACAGAAAAGATTAGTGAAAAAACTAATAAAGTAAAAAAACTTGAAGGTGTTATGACAATGGCGGAAGTTAATTTTGATGATTGGATGAAACTTGATTTGCGGGTTGCTGAAATTGAAAATGTTGAATTAATCGAAGGCGCTGATAAACTTTACAAGATAACTCTTAATGTTGGGGAACTTGGGAAAAGAACAATTTGTGCTGGAATGAGACCTTATTATTCACAGGATGATTTGAAAGGTAGAAAGATAATTTATTTTTCTAATTTGAAACCACGAATGATGAAAGGGATTGAGTCGCAAGGAATGATGCTTGCTGCAGTTAGTCCTGATGAGAAAACAGTTTCTATTATTTCACCTTCTGAAGAGATTGAAGTTGGCAGTCGAATAGGTTAATTTTGATAAAAAATAATTTAAGAAGGGGATTTTGGAAATTATTTTAAAGTTTGAATTTTTGTTTTTAGTTATGAAAAAATTGAAAATAATTCAAAGAACAAATTGGGAAAACAAATTTTATTTGAAAATTTTTGCAAACTTAGATTCTATGAAAACAATAAAACTGATTTCAAAAGAATTTGGAGATGATTACTTTTCTGATAATCAAGGAATTCCAAAGAAACTTTCAGATTATGAAAAATGGAAAGATTTGTGGATTCCAATTATTGGAAAGAAAGTTTCTTGTGATATTATTTGTGGAGACAGGGCAATTCATTTAATTTTTTACAAGTTTCCAAGTTTTGATTTTGTAAATAAAGTTTTAGATAAATATTTTGAATGGGAAAAGGAATAATTTGATTTAATTTTGGATATAAATTTTTATAAAATATTTTTTATTTAGTTAGGAATGATTGAAAAGAAAAGGCCTGTTGACTATAAGTGTTTGATTTTAAATAGTTATAATAAAGAAAGAATAAATAAAGAATTTGGTAAAGATATTTATAGATTAATTGAGTATGGAAAAGGGGAAATAAAATATATTGCCGGATTGAATGAATTCGTTGAAGATAGACTAAAAAAATTAATTTTTCCGAAATTATCTGTACATGAAAAATTTATAAGAGAAGGAGAATGGGAACCTTTTTTCTTTGAATCACAATCTATAATTAATCTCCCAAAATATCATGATAATTCTAAAGATTTATTGTATCGAGAAAAAAGAAAAGATATTATTATAAATTTTGTGAAAGATTTAGGAAAAGATACCCCTTCTGATATTGATAATTTTGTGAATTTTGGTCCAAGTGAATATAATTGGATTAATGATTTTTTATCATTCATGCACAATAAATTTGGCAAATATTTTTCAAATAATAATTTATTTATTTTCAATGATTACAAAGATGAATGTTTTGGAAAGGATACAAATTATATTGATTATCCATATCCTCCTGCATATTTTTTGAGTGATATTGAAAAATATCTTAAAAAAGATTATAATTTGGATATCAAAAAAGATTTGGGTGATTGGATTGTAGCTAATGAATATGTTGAAGGAAGGTATTGGGAAAGATATTTTTTGTTTGGGATGGAGTTGGAAACGTATAAAAAAATTAGGTGTTCTAAAGATATTGAGGTTGCTATTGGTTTAATGAATAAAGATTTAGAAAAAATAGATTTCCCAGATTGGAAACCTTGTATCCCAATTTATATGGATTATTATTGGAAAGAGGATTATGATAAATTCAATAAATCTCTTAATGTTGATAAAAAATAATTAATATTTCTTAAATGCGTTAAAGAATCTTTTGAAGAATTTCTCTTTGTCTTTGTCAGAATCATATTCAACTCCGCTTAATCTTGCAGCAATTTCTTTGTATGCTCTTGCTGGTTTTGATTTTGGATGTGTGTGTACTACAGCGTCTTTTAGTCTTAATGCTTCTTGCATTACAATATCTTCAGGTATCATTCCCAAAATTGGCGCTTCAAGCATTTCTTTTACAACGTCGGGTTGCAATTCTGACCTATTTTTTCTAACTCTTGTTATTATTACTCCAGCAATACTTTTCTTGTGTTGTTCTGCAACCTTGATTGCTTTTAGTGCATCAGTGATTGCGGGCATTTCGGGGTTTGTTACAAGAATTAATTCATCTGCAGTTTTTATGACTTCAGTTGCTTCAAGCCCTAAGCCTGCGGCGCTGTCAATTATTACATATTCAGAAATGTCTAAAAAATCTTTTTTGAAATCTTTCATTCTTTCAGGTCTTATCTTTTTTAGTTCTTTTACTGAAAGAGAAGCGGGCATTATTTTTAATCCTGATTTGTGTTCGTATACTGCTTCAAAAGGATAGGCTTTTTTTTCTAAAACATGATTTAAACTTACTGGAACTTCAGGAGAGTTTAGGTGGATTCCCACATTTGGCGTTGTTAAGTTAGCATCAATAATTAAAACATCTTTTCCAAAAGAATTAAGTGCAGCTCCAAGATTTATTGCAGTTGTTGTTTTTCCTACTCCGCCTTTTCCGGATGTAATCACAATAATCTTTTTCATTTTATTTCTTAAAGAGTTCCTCTTTTGTTGAATTAATAAATTTTTCAAGCATTTCTGCATATATTTTTAGTTGCTCTAAATTAACGTTAACTTCTTCTCCTCTAAATTGAATTTTTAATGCAACATTCTTTCTGAATTCTCCAATTCTTTCAGTTTTTAGTTCTTCAATTTTTCTTAGCATCATAAAAAAATCAATTGTATCTATAAAATTTTTATCATCTTTAAAGAGAATTTTAATTTCACGAATTTTCCCAATTGCGTTATCAGGAATTGTGTTTAACTTTCCTTCTTTTTTTGCTTTTAATAAAAGATGATCAATACATGTGTCAATCATTTTTCTCCACCTAATTAAAAGATTCATAATTACATCACAAGTTTTTGTATATTTTAGACTCACGTACAACAAATGGTCGGCTGATATTTTTTCTTGAATGATTTCTTCCATCTTAACTCCTAAAATTTTGCAGAATTATTTTAAGAAGGGTGCACTCCTTTTTATACTTATCCCCTATAAAGAGTTAAAAAATTCTTTTCCTTTTTTTATTGAATCAAAAAAAGTTTTTAATTTTTCTAAAGTTATTTTTTCAATATTTTGATTTTCATCCAAAATAATTATTTTTCCTTGTCGCAAGAATTCTATTGAGGACGATTTATGCTTTTTGTATAAATTAAACAATTCAAAAATGTTTAAGACTTCTTCAACTAAATTATTCTCTTTTGAAATTTCTATTAATTTTTGTTTGTTTTCTTCAACATTTTGTGTTAAAGTTATTTTTCCTTTAAGATGATAATTTTTTAGAATTGAAGTTAAAAGAAGTTTTCCTGCTCGATGTTCTTCTTCAAGGCAGTTTAATAAAATGTTTTTATTTTTTAGAAATCTAGACAAAAAAAGTGACTTTTCTATTGTCTTATATAGTTCATTAAATTCTTTTATTTCCTCAGAGTGTTTCATAGTAACAATTCTTTCTATGAGTTTTTAATAATTGTTATATTTTAGAGAATAAAATTATGCAAGTTCCATAATTGCTTCGGCAAGGTCCCCAGTTTTTTCAAGGGCTTCTTTTGCTTCTTTTTCAGTACAATTAGTTTTTTCCATAACTGTTTTTATGTCTTCAGCAGAAATTCCAACTTCAACAGATTCTACTCTTTCTTCACCAGTTATTTGAAAAGAAGTTTGTCCTTGCATTTTGATTTTAACAACATTTGGTTCATCAATAATTAATTTTTCCCCGTCTTTTTTTTCAATTATTACTCTTTTTGCTAGAATTTCATCTTGGCTGATGCCCATCTTTCGCATCATTGCTTGCATTTGTTTTGGGTTTACTCCTCCGAACATTTTAGAATTATCCAAATATATATTTTAATCCAATTCTGAATCCTACGATTAGAATTACAAATACAACTACATGAGTTGGCTTGAGCATGAATTTTGAAGCGTATTCTTCTTTATAGTTTACAAGCCCACCGAATCCTGAGGGCAAGTTTATTCCTTGTTGTTGTGCCATGTTAAAAAAATGAATTCCTTATTTATAAAATTTTGGAATTCATTTTTTAGCTTGTAGTTTGTAGCTGGAAGCTTGTAGCTGAAAAGTTCTTCGTTATAATATTTCAAACACCCGCCCAATTTGGAATGCCCGCCCTAATTACGAAGAAATTTTCTAAATGGAATTAGAAAAAAGAGAGATTAGTGAGTAGGGAATAAAAATAATTCGCAAAATATTAAATTTGTTCTTTTAGCGTGCAGTCTTTTGGTTTTTTGTCTTCACGCATACGAAGAAAAACTGGAGCTCGCATCATTTTGTCTTTTGTTATTTCCAAAAATTTTGCTTCACAAACAAGTTTTGGTTTTACAAAGATTGTGCCCTTTGGAAGAGATTGTATTTCGGGTTTTTCTGTTTTAATTTTTTCTAATTTTGAGAGTATTTCTTCTTGTTCAATTTCTGAGAAACCTGTTCCAACTTTTCCAATGTAAATTAATTTTTTATTTTCATAAACTGCTAAGAGGAGTGTTGAGAGTTTTCTTTTTTCTTGGGTATAACCAATAATTATTGCATCAATTGAATTTGTATTTTTTATTTTTATCCAAGCATTTCTTCTTTTTCCTTCGTAATATCTTTCTAATGGATTTTTTGCAATAACACCTTCTCCTCCTTTTTTAGCAATTTTATCAAATAATAATTTTCCATTTTTTGAAGATGTAACTAGTTTCAAATTTTTATTGAAAATTTCTTCGTTATTGTTTGCGCCCATTTTTCGTGAATTTGCGCCCACCCTCCCTAATTCCGAAGAAATTTTCTTTTTGTTAACATTTACATTTAATATTGATTTTAATATTTGAAATCTTTCTTTTTGTGAAAGTTGTGTTAATTTTTTCTCTTCGAGTTCTAAAATATCAAAAGCAACGTAAGTTGCAGGAGAAGATTTTGAACGTTTTTCTATTAAGTCTTTATCTTCAAGTAAATCTCTGTGTTGAAGTAAATTGAAACGTGAAATTCCTGTTTTATCAAAAATAACTATTTCTCCATCAAGAACACAAGAACTTGCTTTTATGTTTTTTTCAAAATTAAATTCTGGATATCGGTGTGTTATGTCATTATTTCTTCTGTTAATTATTTTAATTGTTGAATTATTTTTGTAGAGAATTCCTCTTGTTCCATCAAGTTTTGTTTCGTACACGAAGTTTTTTATTTTTAGGTCTTCTTTTGTTCCTAATTTTGCAAGCATCGGATTATATTTCATGTATTGGATAAGGAGTTTTTATTTATTGGATTTATTTCTTTATTTTCCTAAAAAGTTCTGTTTTTTGTCCAGATATTTTCTTTAATATTATTTATTTTGATTATTTTGTTCTTTAATGGAAATGGATGATATGCTTGAGAGTGTTATGAATTATATGTCTTATTTTGGAGAGGTTGATAAAAGAATTATTGAAGCGATGAAATTTATTGACAGGAAAAAATTTTATCCTTTTATGGATGAAGCGTACAATGACATTCCTCTTGAAATAGGTAAAGAACAAACAATTAGTCAGCCTTCAACTGTTGGGAGAATGCTTCAGTTGTTGAAATTAGAAAAGGGAAATTCTTGTTTAGAAATTGGGGCAGGAAGTGGGTGGCTTGCGGCGTTACTTGCTTATATTGTTAAACCAGGACATGTCGTTTCATTTGAATTTCATCCTGAACTTGTGGACTTTGCAAGAAAAAATATTGGAGGATTTAATTTAACAAATTTAAAAATTGAGGAACAAGATTTTTTGGAATTGTTGCAGAGTTATGACCGGATTATTTTTAGTTGTGGAATAGAAAAGGATGAAGAGAAAGAAATTGAAGAATGGGTTTTTTCGCATTTGAAGGAAAATGGTGTTTGTATTGTTCCATTTCGTGAAGGTCCGCTTTTAATTTTTGAAAAAATTAAGGGAAAATTGAAAATGACAAGGACGAGGGAGGAGTATACGTTTGCTCCACTTCTTAAGTGATTTTTGAATTTTAACTGATTGATACTTGTTAAAGAAATTTCTCATGTAGCGCTGCTACACCACGAAATTTTTTAACTGCGTCTGAATCTAGTTAAAATTAAAAAAGAGAAATTTGGAAGAGTAGATTTTTTGTAATTTGTTTTAATTCTAGAAAAGTAACAGAAACAAAAGTTTTATAAAATTTAAATTTATGAATTTGTATGGCACCAGATTATAGGATAAACATGGCAAAGGAAGATTTTGATAAATTAATCAAAACAGCTGACACTTTCGGAATGGAGTATAAAATTCTTTCCTCAGAAAAAAATGTAAAAATAATTCCCTCAAGAGAATCAATAAAATCAAAATATATTGAGGTTCCCTCAATTGGGTTAGTTGTTCCAAAAGAGAGAACACTTTTCAATAATAATTTTTATGAATGTCAGGAAAAACTCCATGCAAATAATGAAAAAATGTTAACTCCTAACGAGTTTAGAGAGTTTTTAAAAGTTGCAAAAGAGAATGACATTAATTTATATAATGAAATTACTCAAGTTCGTTCACCTTGGAGAGCAGAGTGGCTTGATGCAGATTTCAAATATGAAAATAACAAGATGTTTGTAGAATATCATAAATTTGACGAAAATGGAAAAATAAAAAAAATAAGAGAAGAATTAGATAAAAATACTTTAATGAAAGATAAAATTCCAGGAATTTCATTAGAATCTTGGTTAGAAAATTCCACTTCTCAAGGTTTACCTAAAACAACTGTAAGTGAAGGAAATTTATATTATTGGACTCCAGATAAAAACAATAATTCAGTCGCGAGGTTCGATGCTAGCTCTTACGGGGCTGACCTCGTTGCTTACGGGGTTCCGTCTTATTGGTATTCCAATCTCGGGGTACGAGCTGCAAAGTATAAATTATAAAATTATTCATTAAATTTGTCTACCGTATAATACCAAATTTCACATTTTTTCCAGTCGTCTCTATTTAGTCCAGCTTTCAAGGAAAGTTGTTCAAAAAAACCCTCTTTGTTATGAATTTCTTCCCAAACGGACGGCAAAAAAGTTGCTTGATTTTGGCCATTTTTTAGTCCAAACTAATTCAAAAATAATTCAAAATTGGGTTTTAATTTAAGACAGAAGTTTTTTTAAATTAGCCTCACTAGATTTTGTTATGGCAAAGCCTAATTTTCATGAGATTGAGGAAAAGATAAAAAAGTTTTGGGATGAAAATCAAATCTACAAAACAAAGGATTTATCGGATGAAAATATTTATTCAGTTGACACTCCGCCTCCAACTGTTTCAGGGAAAATGCATATTGGTCATGCTTTTAGTTATTCACAGCAAGATTTTATTGTTCGGTTTATGAGAATGTTTAAAGGAAATGTATTTTATCCTTTTGGTACTGATGACAATGGACTTCCAACAGAAAGGCTTGTTGAAAAAACAAATAATGTTAAGAGTAAAAATATGGGGCGTCAAGAATTTGTTTTACTTTGTTTGGAAACATTAAAAAAAATTAAACCTGCTTTTATTCAAGATTGGAAGGACATTGGTGTTTCGTGTGATTATAATGTTACATATTCTACAATTGACCCACAAGCTCAAAAGATTAGTCAAAAATCTTTTGTTGAATTATATAATAAAGGGCAAATATACAAAAAAAGTTTTCCAACAATTTGGTGCCCTGAGTGTCAAACTTCAATTGCTCAAGCTGAACTTGAAGACAAAGAGTCTTCTACAAAATTTTCAACTTTGAAATTTAGTTGTGAAGGTAAAGATTTACTTATTGCAACAACTAGACCAGAAATGCTTTATTCTTGCGTGGCTGTTTTTGTTAATCCAAAGGATGAGAGATATGCTTCTATTGTTGGTAAAACAGCAAATGTTCCAATTTTTGATTATGAGGTTCCAATTATCGCGGATGAGTCTGCAGAAATTGATAAGGGAACTGGTGTACTTATGATTTGTTCATATGGGGATAGATTTGATGTTGATGCAATTAATCGGCATGGACTTACACCAAAAGTAATTATGGAAAAGAATGGAACAATTAATGCTCCAGGTTATGAGGGAATGTATGTTACAAAAGCAAGAGAAAAAATTTTAGAAGATTTGAAAGAAAAAAATTTAATTTTTGAACAAAAAGATATTACTCATGTTGTGAATGTTCATGACAAGTGTGGGACAGCGATAGAATTTGTTGAAACACCTCAATGGTTTATTTCTGTTATTGACAAGAAGAAGGATTTGTTAGAACAAGGAAATAAAATTAATTGGTATCCAGAATATATGAAAAAAAGGTATGACAATTGGGTTAGTGGTTTAGAATGGGATTGGTCAATTTCACGTAATAGACATTTTGGGATTCCGATTCCAGCTTGGGAATGTTCTTGTGGTGAAATTGTTGTTGCCAAAGAAAATGAACTTCCTATCGACCCGACAACTGTAGAAAAAAAATGTCCAAAGTGTAATGAAGTTATGGTTCCAGAGACAATGGTTTTAGATACTTGGGCAACTTCATCAGTTTCTCCACAAATTGCAACTGACTTAGTTGAAAATAAAATTAAACTACCTTATTCACTTAGACCACAGGCGCATGACATTATTAGAACTTGGGCATTTTATACAATTGTTAAATCTTATTTACATGAAAATAAAATTCCTTGGAAGGATATTGTTATTTCAGGTAATGTTTCACTTGGCGGAGAAAAGATGAGTAAGTCAAAGGGAAATGTTGTTGATCCAAAAGCTGTTTTAGAAAAGTATTCTGCTGACGCACTTAGATATTGGGCAAGTGGTTCAAAGTTAGGTTCTGACTTGGATTATCAAGAAAATGATTTAGTTACTGGAATGAAACTAGTTAATAAAATTTTGAATGCTGCAAATTTTGTTTTTATGAATTTGAAAGATTACGACGGAAAGAGTAGACCTGAAAAGTTAGAGAAAGTCGATTTAATCTTTTTAACAAAGGTTGAGCTTTTGGTTAAAAGAGTTACTAAGGCATTCAAGTCTTATGAATATTCAAAGGCAAAACAAGAAGTTGATGAATTTTTTTGGAAAGTATTTTGTGATAATTATTTAGAGATTGTAAAGAAAAGAGTTTATCAAGGAGAAGGAGATAAAAAATTGTCAGCAGAGTATGCTTTGTATCATGGGCTTTTGACACTCATAAAATTATTTGCGCCAATTGTACCTTTTGTTACAGAAGAAGTTTATCAAGAACATTATAAAAAAATTGAAGGGGATGAATCAATTCATTTGAGCCGTTGGCCTGAAGTTAAAAATATTGAACAAGAAGAATTAGATGTTGTTCACAAATGGGAAACTATTGTAAATGTTGTTGAGAATGTTAGAAGATGGAAATCAAAAGAACAAAAGGCAATGAATTCTGAAATTAATTTGACTTTACTCAAAGAAGAGTTGGTTTCTTTGGAAGAATGCTTAGAAGATTTGAAGAATGTTACTGGTGCTGTTGAAATTAAAGAAGGCAAACAGTTTAGGGTTGATTTTATTTAATCACAATAATAATTAAAAACTATGAATTAATTTTTTCTTAATGATTAAAACTAGAGAGCAGAGTTTGGATTCTGTTAATCAGGAAATTGAGGCTTTCAAGAGAAACAATAATGTTACTCAAGGCACAATTGGAATGCATCTTAAAAAATATATTTTAGAAAATAATGAAAATTTTGTTTTGATTAATGATGGTCTTTTTTTAGGTGGAAATGGAGATTATTCGTTGGTTGATAACTTTATTTTGGCAAGGATGAACACTTTTTCTATGAGTGAAAGAGAATTAGATTCTTTGAGATTTGGAATTTATTATAATAATTTTCATGACGTTAATCATAAAATTAATTATGGTGACAAGAGAGAAGGTTTTTTTGAAAGTATAAAATATAAGGAAGACATAATTTTCCCTTTTTTTACGCGGAAGTTGAAAAGTTCTGAAACTGGAGGGCATGAAAGTAGTATGAGAATTGCAATTAGTCACAATGATTTTTTTGAGAATATGGATAAAATCGGTTTACTAAAAAGAGAATATTTTACAAAACAAAATGAAGACTTTGTTAAAGATTCTTTTTCTGATGGAAAAGAGTTTTACAAGTTTTTTTCAAAAAAAGGTGTTTCTGATTTTGTTTTAAATTCTGTTTTAGAAACTTTTACAAAAAATTCTCCCGAAGATTTAGAAGAAAAAGTTAAATTTTATTTTTAATTAATTAAGGAAAAATTTAAATGTTCTTTTGTTTTATTTTTCTAATGAATAAAATAATTGCAGCTGGACCAGTCATTGTTTCAGAAGGAAGACTTTTGGTTGCTCATGATGGGAAGGATGATTTTTTTAAGATTCCTGGTGGAAAGCCTGAAGCTCTAGAAACTTTAGAAGAATGTGTTCATCGTGAGTTAAAGGAAGAAACTGGTTACAAGTGCGAACTTATAGGAAAATTATCTACAAAATATTTGAAGAAAAAACCGCAAACTGGAGAAGAGATTGATATTGAGTTATATCATTTTAGTGCAAAAATTATTGGAGAAATAAAAAGTTATGAATCATTTTTTCATAATAATCATCATGTTCATTGGTTGCCTGTTTCTGAGATTAAAGAAGGAAAATATAAAGTTGCGCCAAATATAGAATTTTTAATTGAGAAAGGTGAGATTTAATTCCCTTTACAATATTCTTTAACAATTTCCATGTCTTTTAGCCATTCAGGTTCAAGTGCACGTTTGTAAATTATTGCTGCTGGGTGAAAGAGTGGAATTAGTTTTATTTTCAAACCATCAATTTCTACTTCTTGTACTTGTCCGTGAACTTGTGTAATTCCTGGTTGGTTTTTCATGTCTTCTACATTTGTTTTTGCGAGAAAAAATTTTGTTGCGTAGTTTCCAAGAGAACAAATTATTTTTGGTTTCATCTCTTTTATTTGTTTTAGGAGCCAAGGTGTGTGTGTTTTGATTTCTTCAGTTGTGGGGTCACGATTCTCAGGTGGTCGGCATTTCAAAATATTTGCAATATAAATTTCATCTATTGACAAACCTACTTCATTTAATAGTTTGTCAAGATTTTTTCCTGCGGCTCCACAAAAAGGAATTCCTTCTTTGTCTTCGTTTCTTCCTGGAGCTTCACCAACAAAAAGAATTTCTGCATTTTTGTTTCCTCTTCCAACGACAATATTTGTACAGTCTTTGAAGAGAGGACACCTTTTTACCAAAGCTGCTTCATAAAAATTAAATTCGGGGGATTTTTTGTTTGATTCCATGTTTGTTAAAATGAAGAATTGTTTATATAAATTTTTAAAATTTCTTCGTTATTTCTCACGCCCTTAGTTTTGAAACGCGCCCAAGTTTTTAGCCCGCCCTAATTACGAAGAAATTTTCTATACTGATTAAGACTCATTGAGATTGAGTAAGAATAGAAACCCCAAACCTTTAAAACTCGGTTTTTTCTAATTTAGTTATGGTATTACAATCATTAACTAAGGAACAATTGTCAGAACTTTTGGAAACTCTTAGTGGTTACAGGGGACGAGCAACTGAATTAATTACTGTTTATGTTCCAGCGGGTTATGACCCTAACGCTGTTCAACGTCAACTTGAGGCGGAAGTTTCAACGGCAAAAAATATTAAGTCAACTTCAACAAGAAAGAACGTTACAGAATCTTTGGAAAAAATTATTCGTACATTAAAAGAATATATGACAACTCCTCCTCGTGGAATGGCTCTTTTTGCAGGAAATGTTAGCGAGAATGAAAGTCAAACAGATATTCAACTTTGGGAAATTGAACCGCCTGAGGAAGTTAGAATTAGACTTTACAGATGTGACAAGGAATTTGTTTTAGAGCCGTTACAATCAATGCTTGAAGTTAGTGAAATTTATGCGCTTTTAGTTATGGATAGAAAAGAAGCAACAATCGGGCAACTTGTTGGTAAAAGAATTGAAATGCTTCAAAATATGAGTAGCGGAGTTCCAAGTAAAGTTCGTGCTGGAGGGCAGTCTTCACAACGTTTTCACAGAATTACTGAAGGTTTAACAAAAGATTTTTACAAAAGAATTGCCGATGAAATGAAGAGTTTATTTTATGAAGAACCAAAATTAAAAGGAATTTTAATTGGTGGGCCTATTCCAACAAAAGACGAATTTGTTGACGGTGCATATTTACCAACAATTTTACAAGATAAAATTATTGGAGTGAAAGATCAAGGGGACACAAGTGAATCTGGGCTTAAAGAATTAGTTGAACTTAGTCAAGATGTTTTGGCTAACCAAGAAATTATTCATGAGAAAAAATTACTTGAGAAATTTTTTGATAATTTGGGTGCAAAGCCTGAAACAACGCCATATCATTATGAAGATGTTAAAAAAGCACTTCAGTTTGGTGCAGTTGATTTACTTATTTTTTCTAAAGATTACGATAAAGACAAAGCAAAAGAGTTAAAGGAAATTGCCGCAAATATGGGTACAACAGTTGAAACTGTTTCAAGGGAGACTCCCGAAGGAGAACAGTTTTGGTCGGTTGGGGGGATTGGGGCAATCCAACGTTTCAAATTTTAATTTTTGTTTCTTTTTGGTTAAAATCGAAAGATTTTCATTACTCGTTTACAGAAAGTAAACAACGTAAAGAAAATCTTTAATTTTATCTCAAAAATAATTCAAAAATTGTTGGGGGTTGGAGAAACATTGATATGAAAAATTTAAGAAGTCATTTTAATTGTTTTAAGTATGGATTATGCAAAAGGTTTTGAATTTCAGGTTTTGAATTTGAAAAATTTTTTATTGAGCAAAATTTCTTATTCAGAATGGAAAAATAATTATGAAAAAACAAAGAAATCATATAAAATTGTTTTTGAATCAGATGATTTTAAAGATTTTTCAACTAAAATGTATGAATTTTTTAAAGATGTAGAGTTGGTAAAAGCGAGATTGGCTCATGAGAAGAAACATGTAATGATAAATAAAAAATATGGAATAAAATCTAGATTTGTTCTAAAAAGTTACAAAAGAGACGGAAAAATAAGATATAGGCCTTCTGTTTTAGATGGGGATAAAGAAGATAAAAAAATATTGTGGTCAAAGAAAAAATTATGGAAATATAATTATGAACAAACTTCCATGAAAGATGCAAGCGATAATGATAAAAAAATTAAAAATATGCTACTTGAAATAAAGAAAGAAATTAATCTATCTTAGAAATTGTTTATTTCTATTATGAACATATTTATTTTTTAGTCTGAATTTTTTTTCTAGAATTGTTTTTGGAATTATTTTTGCATATCTTATATTATCTTTGAAGTTTGCAATTTTTTTATTTTCAAAATAAACATTATTTTCTTGAATTTTCAAATTTTTTTCTCCATCTCTAAAATTTTCATAATAAGGAAAAATTATTCCTTCTGTAAAATTTAGTTTGTAACCTAAATTGTTTATATCTCTTTTGAATTGTATCTTTAAATCAATCAATCTTTTTTCTAACGGTTGATCCTTTGATTCTTCTGGATTTATTGTCATGATGCTATTTCCAGAAATTGAATCAATTATTTGTATATAATTGAATTTGAAAGAAGAATATGTTTTGATTTTTTTTATTCCTTCTTTATATTCTCCAGTTATTTTTTTCTTGATTCCAAAAGTTTCTATGGCATGGTATATTCCAGATTGTGTTGTTTCGATATCAAGTATTTTTGAAATATCTTTTACAGGTTTTATTCTCATTCTTTGTTTTGTTTTTGGATTAATTGCCCAAATTTCTTGGTCAGTTGCAATAATTATATAATTTTCATCACTTTTCATAAATTTTTTTAGGTAATTTTATTTATAATACTTGTTGTTAAAATAAATCATGGAACCAATTTGGGAAAACTCCTGTGTTTTCGCAATGATATACTTTGTGGATGTTTTGGTTCCAAATCCATTTTATTGTTAGGTTGTTTTGTTCTAGGAGTTTTTTGTTTTCTAGGGAAAGTCTAAGATAAGGTGGCTTGAAGAGTGTTGGCTCGTATCCAAAACAATCGTTAAAGATTTCTTTCCCTTTTTGTAATTCTGTTTCATTTACAAAATATTTGAATTCATGGTAACTGTGATAAATTCCGTGCATTCCGATTGTTTTGTTCATTGCAAGAATTTCTTCACACCATGTTTGATTGTTTGAAATAGGAACATTGTTTTTTAATGGAGTTACCCAAATAATATCTGCTTTTTGTAAATAGTTTCCTTCGCATGTCCAATTTGGATTGATGTCGTCGATTTCCCTTGGTGTTGTAAGTCTTGCTAAAACTAATAAAATTAACAAGCCCAAAATTATTGTTAATATTACTTCCCCTCTTTTCATTAATTAAAAAAGATTTTTGAGATTAAAAATATTGGTTTTTATATATCACAAATCCACAACATTTTAAAAACAAATTTTGTTATTCTTTTAATGAATAAAGAAATTGTTAATGTAAATAATTTACTGAAGAAATTTGGGGATTTTGTTGCTGTTGATAATATTAATTTTTCTGTGAAGAAAGGTGAAATTTTTGCTTTTCTTGGTCCTAATGGTGCTGGAAAATCTACAACTATAAAAATTATGACAACTCTTTCTAAGGCCAATGGTGGAAGCGTAGAAATTAATGGATTTGATGTTTTAAAGGATAAAAAGAAAGTTCGTGAATCTATTGGTGTTATATTTCAGGATCCTACTTTGGATGAAGATTTAACGGCTTATGAAAATTTATATTATCATTCTATTTTATATGGAATTTCTAAAGCTAAAAGGAAGAAAAAAATTGAGGATTTGTTGAATTATGTTGGTTTGTTAGATAGAAAAAATGATTTTGTGAAAAATTTTTCTGGAGGAATGAAAAGGCGTGTTGAAATTGCCAGAGGTCTTTTGCATGATCCTAAACTTTTATTTTTAGATGAACCAACTTTGGGGCTTGATGTTCAGACTAGAACTTTTCTTTGGAATCACATAAAAAAGGTTAACAAAGAGAAGAAAATTACTGTTTTTTTTACAAGTCATAATTTGGATGAGGCGGAGAAAATTGCTACAAAAGTTGCAATAATTGATCATGGAAGAATTTTAATTATTGGAACTTCTGAGGAGATTAAAAAGAAAACTAAGACGAAATCACTTGAAAAAGCTTTTTTGAAATTGACGGGTTATGATATTCGTGTTGATAAGGCTGATGGTGTAGATAGGATGAGGAGGTTTAGAAGATAAAATGGATTCAGCACTTTATGTTATGTGGCATAGACAAATTAAAGAGTATTTTAGAAATAAACAGAGATTGATTGTGTCTTTAGTACAGCCACTTTTGTTTTTAATTGCTTTTGGATTTGGTTTGGGTAATAGTTTTCAATCTTCAGGTAATTTCAATTATATCCAGTATCTTTTACCTGGAATTGTTGGTATGACAATTATGATGAGTTCTACTATGGGGGGAATGTCTTTAATTTGGGATAAGAAATTTGGTTTTTTGAAGGAAACTTTGGTTGCTCCTGTTTCTAGAATTAATTTGCTTTTTGGTAGGTGTTTGGGAAATGCTACAACTAGTGTTTTTCAGGGATTGATTGTTTTATTTTTAGGATATTTTATGGGATTTAGAATTTTTAATTGGTCAATGTTTCCATTAATAATTTTGTGCATGTTTTTTATTGCACTATTGTTTAATTTACTTGGGACGAGTTTAGCTGCTAAGTTTGATGATATGCAATCTTTTCCTTCAATAATGAATTTTTTAATGATGCCAATGATGTTTTTATCTGGGGCTTTTTTTTCTACTAATAATTTTCCTAAAGTTTTGCAATTTATTGTTAAAATAAATCCTTTTGATTATTGTGTTAGTTTGCTTCGTTTTGTTATTAGTGGTATTGAAACAAACCTTTTATTAGATTTTATGGTTGTTGGAATTTTAATTCTTCTTTTGGGATTTTTGGGTACAAGATTGTTTAATCGAATGGAAGTTTAATGTTTAATTTTTTAAACTCATATGTCTTTCTTATGTCATGGATATTAGTAGAAAAACTCTTGATGAAATTGATAATTCAAAAGAAAAAGAAAACATGCGTTTAGTGGAATCGATTTTGTTTATTTCTGCTAGGTTTCTTTCTATTCAAGAATTAATAACTTATTCAAATTTGAATTCTATTCAGATTTTGGAAGCATTAAAGAAAATAAGGGAGAAATATTTGAAGGATGATTCTGCACTTGAATTAATTGAGAGGAATAATTTGTGGAAAATGGATGTTAAGCCAGAATATACTTATGTTGTAAATAAACTTGCAACTGGTTCTGCGGAATTTACAAAGGCAGAACAAGAGACCTTGGCAATTATTGCATACAAGCAACCAATTAAGCAATCTGTTATAATTAAGATTCGAGGAAATAAAGCGTATGACCACATCCACAGATTTTTACAATTGAATTTGATAAAGAGTAAAAAAGAAGGGCATACAAATGTTTTGACTTTGTCAGATGAATTTTATGATTATTTTAATATTTCTGGAACTCATGAAAATCCTCTAAAGGAAACACCTTATTCACACGAGGAAGAAGGTGAAGAAGAAGAGATTGAAGAATAGCTTGTAGAAAGTAGAGTATAAATCAGTTTTTTCCCGCCACCAATTTTTCCCCCGACCGCCCACCCCAAAGGCATGATTGAGTTAAGTGGAACATGTACATTTTAATTACTAAATATTTATATATAATTTTGTTTTGCAAATTCAATGGAAAAAAAAGAAGCTTATAATATTTTAATTAATAGTTATTTAGATTTTCGTTTTGGTCAAGTTGATATAATTTCAGGAGATGTAAAGAAAAATATGGTTACCAAAGTTTTGAATTCATATTATGAACAGGGAGTTCCCCCTTTGATGTATGCTCTTAAAAATCTTGAAAAAGATAGAGATCAATTAGCCAGAAAATTATGTCAAGAATATTTTGGGTCTAATTATAATGAACGAGAAGGATATATGGAAGCTTGTGCTATAAATTATTTTATTAATAAGATTAACCAAATTCCTAAACATAAATTATCTCTTGAGGATTGTAAATTTAACCCTGAAGAACCAAGCTGGAATTATTATTCTGAATTATATGAAGAATTTTTAGAAGGAATATAATTTTATGAATAAAAATCTTTAAAATACCTTTATGTTTCTTTTATTTGATTAAGATGGATTTCCTAACAAAAGTATTTTTGGTGTATTCGTTTATTGCGTTTTACTTTATGTTCCTATTTGTACTAATTTATTTGAAAAATGTAAAAAAAATTAGTCAAGTTCCAAAGATAACAAAGGAATACCCAATTTCTTTTGTAATTACTTGTTATAATGAGGGTGAGTCTGTTGGAAAAGCAATTGATAACTTGGCAAACAACGGATATTCCAATTTAAAAAAAATTGTTGTAGTTGATGATTGTAGTAAAGACAATTCTTATGAAATAATAAAAAAATATGAGAAAAAATATCCTGGGCTTGTTATGGCCGTTCAAACTCCAAAAAACACGGGTTGCGCGGCAGGAGCAAAAAATTATGGTTCAAAATTTGTTACAACTGATTTAATTGGTTTTACTGATGGAGACAGTTTTCCTGAACCTGGAGCAGTTAAAAGTACAATTGGATTTTTTGATGATTTGAAAGTTGGAGCAGTAACTTCAACAGTTCTTGTAAAGAATAGGATGAACTTATTAACGAGGATGCAAGCAATTGAATATATTGTGATTAAATTTACTAGAAAACTTTTAGAATTTGTTGGTTCAATTTATGTGACTCCTGGCCCACTTGCAATTTACAGACGTGAATATTTTGAAAAAATTGGAAAGTTTGATGATAAAAATTTGACTGAAGACATTGAAATTACTTGGAGAATGTTATACAATGGGTACGATGTTAAAATGAGTGTTCCAGCTAAAGTCTATTCTATTGCGCCAGAAAAATTCAAGCCTTGGTTTAGGCAAAGAATTCGTTGGAATAAAGGTGGAATTCAATGTATGTTTAAGTATGCAAACACTTTTGGAAGAAAAGGAATGCTTGGTGCTTTTGTTTTGCCCTTCTTTGTTTTTAGTTGGATTCTTGGAGCTTTTGGTTTAGTGATTTTACTTTATAGAGCAATTAGAACAATTATTGTTAGATATTTATTGACTACTTATTCCGTTGAAGCACATACGGCAATTCTTAGAATGAGTGATATAAATTTGAATCCTAGTATTTTAGCTTTTATTGGATTTGTTTTGTTAATCTTAAGTGTTACATATTCTTTGATTGCTTTATTTAGTATCAAGGAGAGAAAAGAATATAAAAGACCAACAATATTTACTTTTGTAATATTCGAGTTTTTCTATTTGCTCGCATATCCAGTAATTTTGGTTATGTCTGCATTTGAATTAATTCGAGGAAAGAAAACTTGGAGTTAAAATGAAATACCCTGTATTTTTACAAGCATTGGCACTTACAATAGTTGTTTTTCTAATTGGTATGTATTCAGGAATTGCACTTGAAGACAGTAGAATGAATCAAATTACAGATTATCAACTTGATTCAGAGGTTGCACTAATTGATGTTATTAATTTAGATAATGTTTTGTCTTCCATGGATGTTAGTTGTGAAGAATTAAAACAAGCTAATTTTGATTTACTTGACAGAGTTTATGAGGAAGCGCAAGTTTTGGATCAATATGAAGAAGTACAAAGGTTAACAAAGAAATTTAATTCTTTACATAAAAAATATGATGTTTTACGTTCTTATTTATGGGTAAATGCCATTGAAATTAAAGAGAAATGTGGGGATGACTTTAACACTATTGTTTATTTGTATAACAATAGTGAAGAAGATTTAACAATTAAAGCTGAACAAAATGTTTGGTCTAAGATTTTGTCTGAAGTGAAACAAGAAAAAGGTCAAGATGTTTTATTAATTCCAATTGATGCAAATACTGATTTAATTTCATTACATGCAATTTTGTCTGATTTTAATGTAACAAGATATCCGACAGTAGTTGTTAATGAGAAAACAATTTTTAGTGAACTTGCTAGTAAAGAGGAAGTTTTAGCAGTTTTGAAGTAAGTTTCTAAAAATCAATTAATATCTTCTACTATCACAATCTTAAAAAAGAGTGATTTTGTGTTTTTATTATGAATGAGTGTTACAGATGCGGTGCTACAGAAAGGGAATCTGTTTTGTATGAAGCAGTTAACACAACAGGGGTTGTTTTTGTTTGCCGTAAATGTTATTTTAAGTATCGTATGCCTTTAATTGAGAAAAAACATGTTGAATGGAAGGATGTTGAAAAAAGAGAGTCTGTTAGGGAAAGACTTGCTAAAATTGCGCATGTTGATTTGAATGCTACAAAAACAAGAGTTGTTCCAAAGAGTCAAACTGACATGACTTTAAGAGAAATTGTTGAAAAGAATTTTCAGAAAACTAAAATAGAGAAAACAAATTTACCAAGTGAATTAATTGATAATTTTAATTGGGTTATTATGAGGAAGAGAAGAATGTTAAAATTAACTCAAGAAGAACTTGCAATGAAACTTCAAGAGCCAGAGGTTGTTATTCATGAGATTGAGAGAGGAAATTTGCCTAGGGATTACAAAGTTTTAATCAAGAAACTTGAAGCTTATTTGGGTGTTTATTTATTCAAGGAAAGAGATAATGAAATTAGTTCTGAAGATATAACAAATGAGGCAAAAACGCCAACAGGAATTTTGACTTCGGAAATTAAAGAAAAAACTGGAATTAGGGGTTGGTTTTTTTCAAAGAAAAAGGAAGAAACTTCAGAAGAAGAATTAGAACTTGAAGATTTGAATCTTGAAAGTATAAATGAAATTGTTGGTGAACCAGTTGAAGATGTTAAGATTGAGCCAGTTATTGAAGAACCAAAAGTTAGATATAATTTTAAGCGTGAAGAACCAAAGGAATTATTTTTTGAGCAAAAATCTTTTTCAGACAAGGATTTTTATAAGCCTCGTGAGGATAAAAATATTTTTAGTCATGCTGAAGAAACAAAGAAAGAAGTTATTGAAGAAAAAGAAGAGTTGTCCTCTGAAGATATTAATGACTTGATTTGGAAAAGAAGAGAATAGTTTTCAAAAGAAAACTTTATAAATGGACACTGCGATTTCTATGTTATGGAACTTAAATTTCTAAAAGAAGCAAAAGATGAAGTTGAGGTAGAATTCCCAGATTTAACTTTGGTTGAAATCCTCCGAGTTTACTTGAATAAAGATAGTGATGTAACTTTTGCTGCATGGAAAAGAGAACACTATACAAAAAAGCCAGTGTTAAAAGTTAAGGCTAAAGATGCTAAAGCTGCGATTAAAGACGCAATTAAGGCTGTTAATGCTGATTTGGATTCGTTAGAGAAGGAGTTCAAAACTCTAAAATAATTTTTTAATTTTGTTTCTTTTTGGCTAAAATCTACAAATTTCATTACTCGTGTAGCGATGCTACACAACGCAATAAAATTCATAGCATTTTAGCTCAAAAATAATTCAAAATTGGGATTGGATTTGAAATTTTCTTCGTTATTATTCGCGCCCGAATTTTTGAAACGCGTCCCGCCCAACCCTATTTACGAAGATATTTTCTGATTTAGTTAAGGATTTGGAAAATTTGACAAAAAGAAATAAAATTGGGTTTTTGAAGATATATTTTTATTAATAATTAATTTCTTATTTTATTATGAAAGTAATTAATGGGATTATTTTTGAAAAGGGGAAGGTTTTATTGGTAAAGAAGAAAGATAAGTGGATTCTTCCTGGAGGTAAACTTGAAAATGAATTATATTTTCATTGTTTGGAAAGGGAATTTTCTGAAGAGTTAAGTGAAACAAAAATTGATGTTGGAGAATTTTATGATACTTTTTCTGGAATAACGCCGTTTAGTAAAAAATATTTTGAAGCAGATGTTTACTTTTGTACGCTTCTTTCTGATTTAGGTAAACCTTCCCAAGAAATTTTGGATAGAAAATATTTTGGTAAAGAGGATATAAAAGAAATTGAATTATCCAAGGTTACACGGGATATTTTTAATCGCTTAGTAAAAGAGGGATATGTAAAATAATTTTATTTCTTTTGGAAGATATATTTTTATTAAGTTTATTTTGTTTTATTTTTTATGACAAGTAGGTTTTATGGTATTGTTATTCAGGATGGAAAAGTTTTGTCCGTTGAAACTGGAGGTTATACTGTTTTTCCTGGAGGAGAGCCAAAGGAATTTGAGTCTGGATGTGATTGTTTGATTAGGGAATTTAGTGAAGAATTATCTGGTACTAAAATAAAAATTGAAAATCATTATCGTGATTTTCTTTCAATTGACCCTAAAAATGATGAACCTTTTTTATGCAAGAATTATTTTGTCACGTTATCTTCTCCTCTTGGAAAACCTTCATTGGAAGTTTATAATGTTAGATGGATTGACAGTACTTTTTTAGACGTCTTGAAATTTTCTGACAGTTCCAAGAAAACTTTGGTTTCATTAATTCAGGATGGTTTTGTAAAATGAATGAAAGGATTTCAACTGGAAGTTTTGATTTGAATGATTGGCTTTGCGGAGGTTATGAAAAAGGGATTGTTACAATGATTGTTGGGCCGCCAGGTTCAGGAAAAAGTAATTTGTCTATTTTGTCTGCTTGTAGTCAAGCAAGGGACAAGAAGGTGATTTTTATTGATACTGAAGGAGGCTTTTCAATTGAGAGAGTTAAACAAATTGTTGGAATTGATTATGAAAATATACTTCAAAATATTTTAATTTTGAATCCGACAAATTTTAATGAACAAAAGGAATCTTTTGAAAAATTGCTTGGTTATTTGAAAAGTGACAAAATTGGTTTAATTGTAGTGGATTCCATGGCAATGCTTTATCGACTGGAACTTGGGGACGCAATTAGTTTAGGGGATCAAGAAAAAATAAATGAAATTAATCGTGATGTTGCAAAACAAATGAGAACACTTGTAGAAATTTCAAGAAAAAGGGAGATTCCTGTTTTAATTACGAATCAAGTTTATTCAGAGTTTTTGAGTTTTGAAGATTTGAAAAATGGGGTTGAAAAGGAAACAAATATTGTTGGTGGAGATTTATTCAAATATTGGAGTAAATGTATAATTGAATTAAAAAATAATCGTTCTCGTCGTGCAATTTTACTTAAGCATAGAAGTCTTGAGAAAGGAGAGTTTCCTTTTGAGATTAGGAATGAAGGTATTTTTAGAAGGAAAGGAATTTTTTAGCTAGTGAGATGGAAGTTAGAAGTTTTGGGAAAATTTCTTTGCTATTGATATTAGGGCACCCGCCCAATCTGGAATACCCGCCCTATTTACGAAGAAATTTTCTTGAGAAATTAAGGGGAAGAAATACAAATTAGTTTGGAGTTGAAAGTATTTGGAAAATAAATTTTTGCAATTAATATTCAAAACAGCCCGCCCAACCCGCCCAATACCAAAAATTTATTTTTTAATTTAATTAAGAGAAGAAGCTTTGAGAAGAAAAAAGTGGGTGGAAGTTGGAAGGGAAGAGTATTTTTAGAAGGAAGGATTATTCTAATAAATTAGTGAAGATGTTTGTGCTAAAATATAAATAATATATTTGTTTTATTTTTTTATGGTAAAGTGGGTTCTTTTGATTAGTCTTGTTATTTTGTGTAATTTGATTGGTTCAATTGGAGGGCTTTGGGCAGGAGGAAATTCTCCTTGGTATAAAAATTTGAATAAGCCTAAATTTAATCCACCAAGTTGGGTTTTTCTTCCTGTTTGGACTTTTTTATTTACGCTTATGGGAATTGCTTTGTATTTTGTTTGGGTTGCTCCAAGTTCAAGTTTAAGGACAACAGCTTTGGTATTTTTTGGTATTCAATTTTTGTTTAATGTTCTTTGGAGTTTCTCTTTTTTTGGTTTAGAAAATCCTTTATCGGGTTTAATTAATATTCTTGTTTTGGATGTTTTAATTTTAATTACTGGAATTTATTTTTTTAGAGTAAACAATTTCTCTGGTTATTTGTTTATTCCATATTTTCTCTGGGTTGGCTTTGCAAGTTTATTGAATTGGTCAATTTTTAGACTAAATATTTAATCAGTAACACTTAAATAGTAGTAACACTTTGAATGTTTATGAAAAAAGGTGTTAATCTTGAAAGGTTAGCAGAGTTTGATTTTGTTTTACCAGACAAAACTGTGTCTTTTGAAAATCCTGATTTATTTAGTTTAGATAATGTTTATTGTTTTAAGGCTTATTATGATTTATTAGAAAAAGAAAATCCAACTGAAAAAATTATTCTTAGTAAATTACATTCTTCTTTTTTGAATGAACATTATAATAAAAACATGGAAAAGAAATATCGGTCTGTTAGAAATCAAAAGGCAATTTTACCTAGAGTAGATTATGAATTCTTGATTACTGGCGCTAGTTTAGCTACTTCTGGAAAAAATGTTTGCATACTCTCAAATGATTTACTAATTAATTCTGCTTACAAAGAAATTCTCAATCGTAATAGTTATTTGAATAAAAATAATTTTGTTATTTCTGAATTTGAAGAGTGAAAAATTCAAAAATGTTATAAACAATATTGTTTATGATGTTGTATGAAGATACTTCGAGATTCAAGAGAATTGAAAGGAGGTATTTATTTATGAAAAAAACTTATTTATTTTTAGTGTTTGGAGTTATATTACTGCTCTCATTTTCTTTTACTCTGGCTTGTAAAGACACGGATGGTGAAAACTTTTTTACAAAAGGGAAAGTTTATGATGACTTTGGGGTTTATGTAGATTTTTGTAATACTTTTAATCCAGATATGGCTATTGACTATATTTGTTTATTTGGGTATGCAGTAGATTCATTCTATCTTTGTCCAGATGGTTGTTTTGATGGAGCTTGTATAACAGCTTGTGAATCCGAGACTTGTTCTAGTTTAGGAGCTACATGTGGAGTTCAAAGCGATGGATGTGGAGGAACATTAGATTGTGGAACTTGCACTACTGGAAATGTATGTCAAGAAGATACATGTGTTTCATCCAATGTTTCAACTTGTGGTAATGGAAATTGTTTGTTATATGAAGGTGATTCAGTGGAATTTAATATACCAAATTGTACGGTGGATATATCTATAGCTTGGGATTCATTAAATTCTGTTTATCAAATATATCCATCTTGGATTACATATTATTCAGGAGAAATTGTTGATTTTGATCATGAGGTTGCTATTTTAGATATAACAACACAGATACTTGGTTATGACCCTTATACTTGGCAAAGAATTGTTGGTTATGGAGAATCTCCTCTTTGGGCAATTCATCAATGCGGAGGCGATAGAAATATATATTTCTCTGCAAATGAAATTTATTCAACTGGTTATTTGGGTAACCCTTTACCTGGAAGAGAAGGGGATGCTTGGGTAAATTTTGCTTATACAGTGGTTCAAAACTAAGTTATTTTTTATTTTTATTTTATTTTTTGATTTTGAAAATTTACTTAAATGATTTTATTTAAAGGATCTAAAAATTTCTAAAAAAAATTTTCTAAATTAAATTATTTTGAAATTAAATTTTCAATAAATTCCATTTAACCCCAAAACTTAAATACTGATATATTTTGAGTTTGTTATGGCAATTAAAAATGGCGACATTGTGAAAGTTGAGTATGAAGGACGTTTTTCCAATGGAGAAGTCTTTGATTCTTCAGAAAGACATGAGAAACCATTAGAATTTCAACTTGGCCTTGGAATGTTAGTTCCGGGTTTTGAGAAAGCTGTCATTGGAATGGAAGCGGGAGAAGAAAAAGAAGTTACTTTGAACCCTTCCGAAGCATACGGGGAAATTAATCCTGAATATGTTCAAGAAGTTCCAAAAGATAAGTTTCCTCCTGAAGCAAAAGAAGGAATGATGATTGGTTTACCTATGCCTGATGGGTATCAAATACCTGCAACTATCACAAAAATTGGCGATGAAACTGTGACTCTTGACTTGAATCACCCAATGGCTGGAAAGACTTTGATTTTCAAAATTAAAGTTATTTCATTTGAAGAAAGTGAACTTCCAAAGGAAGATCATTCTTGTTCATGTCATTCTTGTTCGTGTGATGATGATTCTTGTGAAGATGAAGAACACAGCTGTAGTTGTTGTTAAATTTGTAATCTTTTTCATTGATACTTGTTAAAGAAATTTCTTATGTAGCGCTGCTACACTGCGAAATTTTTTAACGGCGTCTAAATAAAAAATCTTTACAAATTAGAAATAAGTGAGCCCTTGGGCGAGCGATTTATTTTGTTTTTTTATTTCATAAATCCATATAAATTGGATTTTGTTTTTTTCTTTATGGAAAATATTAAATTTGGAAAGTCTGGGAAAGTTGGTAAGATTGATTTTAAGAGTAAAGATATTAGTCGGCTTTCGAAGTTTGAATCAATTAGTCCGCCTTCTATTTTTATTGGTTCTAAATTGACGTATCCAAATGTTAATGTTGGTATTTTGTCTCCCGTCGGAGAATTTGAAGATGCACAAGTTTATGATGATTGCGAGAACTGGGCAAAAAATAATTATTCAATTAATGATGTTGTAAAACTTAGAACGGGTTTACTTAATTCAAGATTTAAATCAAAAGTACAGGATGTGAGATTGAATAAAAAATTTGTTGAAATTGCAAAGGATATTGCTCTTTCAAGTAAACCAGTTGATGTTGAAATTGAACTAAAAAACAAGATTAGTTCAGGAAATTTGAAAGATAATGTTTTAACGCCACACGGGATGAAAGGAGAATTAAAGGACGCAAAGATTACTTCTAATGTTAAAATTAATAATTTTGTTGATAAAGTAATTCATGATGAAATTAAATCTATAGAAGGAATGAATCTTTTGTATAAGAAAGGAATTAATGAATACAGTTTGTCAAAAATTTTGTCTATTGGAGTTTTGGGTTTAAGTAAGGACAAAAAGTTGGTTCCAACTAGGTGGAGTATAACGGCAACTGATGATGCTATTTCTAAAGAAATTTTGAAAAAAATAAAAGGATATAATGAAATTGAAAATTATGAATTAATGTTTGGAGAATTTTTAGGGAACCAATATTTAATTTTACTTTTTCCTAGCGTATTTAGTTTTGAGTTGTTTGAGTTTTATTATCCTGGGTCTAGTTGGAATCCGGGAAAGGATTTTAAGGCAAGTCATGATTATGAAGGATTTTTGGGAAGAAAGGAATATGCATTTAATTGTGCTGGAGGATATTACGCAACGAGGTTTCCAATAACAGAGTATTTAGAGAAAATAAAACGTCAGGCGGGAGTTTTAGTTGTTAGGCTTGAAACACCTTCATATTGGGCAAGTTTAGGGGTTTGGGTTGTTCGTGAGAGTGTTAGAAAAGCAATTAACAAAGGAAGTTTAAAATTTAGTGACAAGGAAGAATTTTTAGACTCTGTTAAAAAAATTGCAAAAATCAAATATGATTTTGACATTAACTTAATCTATGAAAAAAGTTGGTTTTTGAATTACGCTGAAAAGCAGAAATCTTTGGGTAAATGGTTTTAGAAAGCTTTTTAATACGAGATACCATTTCATAGTTACAAGGGGGACCAAACAGAAAATGACAAACGCATTTACACGAGGTCTAAAAAGACTTTTTGGAGTAGAATCAAAATCTAATGCAAAGGCTCCTTGTCAATGCTGTGAACCAGTAATTGTTGAGCCAAAAAAAGATTTAGTTGTTGAAACAAAGTCGTTAAAGACAGTAGCAAAGAAAAAAGCTGTAAAAAAGACTGCAGTTAAAAAAGTTGCAAAGAAGAAAACTGCCAAAAAAGCGGTTAAGAAAAAGGCAACAAAAAAAGCTGCAAAGAAAAAAACAGCTTAAACTTTTTTATTTTTATTTTTTTTATATTTTTAGTATATTTTATTAAGGGAGATTTCTTTTATTTTTTGAGTTTAACTCAATTACGGAAATATATTCCGCTAGAAGGTAATTGGACTCACAGAATTTTTGTGAAATTCTGTTCGGTCCTCGGAATCTGTTTTGCAGATTCCTTGCGGAAAAATTTTCTCAATCAGACAAAATTGATTGGGAAACAATTTCGTGGAGAAAATTTAAAGGAGGTGAAGGATATGCATTGTAAATGTTTTAATTTAATTTTAGCTGCTATTATAATTGTTTTTTCATTTTGGCAAATTTCTGCCTCGATGATAATAATTATTTCTGCTGCTGCTTTAATTTTGGTGATGGAAGTTCTTTCTTTGGTTAAGGAAGGTTGTAGTTGTCATGGTGCTTCTTGTTGCATGGGACATAAAACAGGAGAAGAGATTTTTGTTGACAAAAATCCTAAATCTGATTTACCTAGTAAAACTGAAGTTAAAGAAGTTATTGAAAAGAAAAAAGCGGTAAACAACAAACCAAAAATGAAGAAATAATTTTTGGTTCAATTAATTTTTTTATTTTTTTAATCATTATAACTAAAGAAACTTATTTTTGATTTTGACATTTTGTGATAAAAATCATGGTCTGGTTTTTTTGTTTTTGAATCTATGAATATTTTTCCTAGTCCTTCCCAAAAAGTAAACCATCCTGCTGGTTCTGCCATAATTATTAGAAATTTGAAGAAGAATTTTGCTTGATATTTTAGTAAAAATGTTGCTAGTGTCATTATTCCTGAACCGAGTAAAAACCATAACATTCCTTCTAATTTTATTTTTTTAATTTCTTTTTGTTGTTTGTGAAATTGTTTTAGAAAAATTGTTTTAAGTCTTGTTTTAATTATTTTTTCGTTTTTGTAATCTCTTTTATTTTTTGGAACTAAGAGTCTTAATTTAATTTCTTCTTCAATTAATTTTTCTTTTGCTGCTTTTTTACATTCTGATAAAAAATCATCTGACAATGCTTTTTCTGAATAGGGTCTGGGATCAAAATCTGAAAACAAATCATCATATCCATCAAGAATTAAGGAAATATTTCCTTCCTTTAATTTTGTTTTTTCCTCTTTTGCCATTAAGAGTTTAAGTTATTTGGATTTATGAACTTTGCTTTTTTATTTTTCTAGCATTAAAAAAACAAAGTCGGCAACAGTTTCTCTTATTTTTTGATTGTCTTTGTTGTATGAAAAATAAATTTTTGGTTTACTAAAATCAATTCCCATTATCAAGAAATATTCGGTGTTTTGATTAAAGACAATTATTTCATCTAGTTGGGGAGTATTATATTTTTTTCTTGGAGCAATGTTTGTCACATTTATGTTATAGAATTTTTCAAATGTGTTTAATATATTTTCTAGTTTTGAATAATTTTCAATAAATAAAGTTTCATAGCCAAGTTCGACAGTTTCTGTTTTTCCATATTTTTTTATTTCTAAATTTTTGTAAATAGAATTATCTCCAAATGGTAGATTAGGTTTTGTTTTTGGTAAATTCCGTTTTATGTATCTACTTAAGCCTTTATTCATTTGTTTCGTTTTCTGCTTGTTTGGCTAATTTTTGTTCGTAAGCTTCTCTTCTCTCACGGTTTGTTTCACAATCAGTGTTAAAGCAAAATATCCAAGGTTTTTTTCCTTTTGAGAGAGACATTAAAAGAGGGAAACCGCACTTTTCACAGTCTTTTCCAACTTTTTTTATTGTTCCGTATGGTGGAAGTGAATAAGTTGTTTTACAATTTGGGTAAGCGTTACATGCAATAAAGAATTTTTTATTTTTTGGAGAATAAGTAATTGCCAAATCTCCTTTTTTACAATTTGGACAAGCAATTAATTTATTTTCTTCGCGTTCTATTTCTCTTTGCTTTTCTTGTGCATTAACAAGTTCGTTACCAATTTTGTTTTCATTTTTTTCAAAATCATTTGCAATTTTGATTATTGTTTTTTTTGCTTGTTCAATTATTTCTTCTTTTTCTTTTGTTGGTTTAATGTGGCTTTCTGCCATTGTGTCCATTTTGTCTTGAAGTTCTTTTGTTAAATCTTCATCGATAATTATTGGAGAATATTTTTCTAATGTATTGATTAAGGAAATTCCAAGAGGTGTTGCTTCAATTGATTTTTCTCTTATGTATCCACGGTCATAAAGTGTATCAAGTATTGCAGCACGAGTTGCTTTTGTTCCAAGGTTTCTTTTTTCAAGTTCGGAGAGAATTGAAGCTTGTGAATATCTTTTTGGTGGTTGTGTTTCTTTTTCTTCAGTCCTTGAATCAGTAACTGTCACTTCACCTTCAAGAGTTGGAATGTGTTCTTCTTTTGTTTTAGTTGGGTAAAATTCCATCCATGCTTTTTTTCTTATTTCTTGTCCGTTCTTTGAAAATTTATAATTATCAACTGTTACAGTTATTCTTTTTTTATCAATAATTGCATTATCACAGAAAAGAGCGAGGAATCTTTTTACAATTAAATTGTAAACTTTTTCTTCGTCTCCTGAAAGTACTGGAGGTTGGTTTCCTGTTGGATAAATTGAGGGGTGTGCAGGATCAGTTTTTTCACCTTCAATTGGTTTTTCTTTTGTAATTAATTTTGAAACTAAGAATCTAATTTTTAGAATATTTAGAATTGATTTGTAATCAATTGAATCTGGAAGTTTTTGTGAAGATGTTCTTGGATAAGAAATTAATCCTGCAAGATAAAGTGATTGTGCAGCTTTAAGAGAATTTGCAGGAGTTATTCCATAAAGATTGTAAGCTTCTGTTTGAAGTGTTGTTAAATTAAAAGGGGGATTTGGTGGAAGAATTTGTTCTGCTGCTTTTGTCTCTGCAATTCCTTTTTTTCCAATAATATTTTTAAAATTTTCTAATTCTTTTTTTTCAAATATATCTTTAGTATATTTTAATTCTACTTTTGGAGATTTTACTGTAATGAAAATTTGCCAATATGGTTCTGAAACAAACTTTTGAATTTCTCTTTCTTTTTTTACAATTAATGCAAGAGTTGGTCCTTGAACACGACCAATTGACATTATTTTGAATTTACCTGTTGTTTTAATTGCGTTCATTAATGCACGAGATAGATTAATACCGTAATACCAATCTAAGTGGTGTCTTGCTTCACCTGCGATTTCTTGTCCCCACTCAATTGATGGAAGTTTGTTTTCGTATGCGTTATTTAATTCTTTTTCAGTTAAGGTTGAGAATTTCATTCTTTTTGCATCTTCTTGATTACAAATTAATCGAACAACATTTGCACCAATAACTTCTCCTTCCACGTCAAAGTCTGTTGCAACAGTTAAGCTTCCTGCGTTTTTTGCAAGTTTAAGTAAAGTGTCGTAATATTTTTTTGAGAAGTCTCCTTTTTTTGCAACGAAATTTGGAACCCAATCAATATCAAACGTTGGAACATTTGAACCTGGACTCATTTGTTTTAAGGTGAACAGATGACCAACGGCGCAAGCAACAATTATTTTTTTTCCGTTTCTACTTACTTCATAATATGGAACTCCTCTTGTTAATTCTCTTTTAGTTGCATTTCCAAGTGCGGAAGCAATCTTTAATGCAGCTTGAGGTTTTTCTGTAATTATTAGTTCATACCCGTCTTTTTTTAGAAGTATTTTTGGAATTGAATAGGGTTCTTGTTTTGTTGTAGTGGTTTTTGCTGTTTTTTTTGCAACTCTTTTTTTTGCAGTTTTTTTCTTTGCATATTTTTTCTTTACGGGTTTCTTTTTTATGTTTCCTTGTTTTTCAATTGTTATTAATTCTGAAGGCAAAAACTTTGAAGTTGTTTTTGTAACTGATTTTTTTAAAATTTCATCAGCTGGTGTTACTCTTGAAGGGGCTTTTTCAGTTGTTATTTTTAGAATTTCTTTTTTTGATTTGCCTCTCTCTACTTCTTTTTCAGTTGTTTTTTTTGCATCTTGGTTTGCATTAAAAAAAGTTTCACTTGCTTTTTCTTCTCTTGAGGTTTTCTTTTTTGGCATTTTTGTTAAAATCTCTTAAAATAAAATACAACCTTTATTTTAAAGGGTTTTGTTTTGTTTTTTGTTTAATTGTTGCTTAAAATTGAAGAAAATCAGCTTTTTCTTTTCATTCTGTTATTTTATAGTGGTAACTTTTATAAAGTTTTTAGAATATATTTTCTAATGAAAAGAAAAACAAATTTAATTGCTTTACTTGGTGCGGGAATATTTAGTTTAGGATTAACTTTTGCACTTACTTTTCCTGAGAAGATTGAAGAAAATTTTTATTTTCAAGGTAAAGAATATCATTATAAAAAAAGGGCAGGATATTTTCAAGAAAAGAGTTTGATTGTTTCTGATTCATTAAGTTATGGAAAAGGAATGGAAGCGTTTTATTTTGATCAATATGGGGGTTTAGATTCCTACTTTAAAGAATCGCATGGATTTATGGGAAAACAAAGAATTAATGGGGTTATTGAAGAAATTGCTAACGAAGAATTAGAAAAAGCTGAAAGTTATATAAAACAAAAGAAATAAGTTTTGTTATGGAAAATTATAATTGTGATTTTTGTAAATATTCTAAGAAAAAAGCAAAAAAGAATTACTGGAAATTAATTCCTTATTTGATTGCTGGAGGAATTACACTTTATGCGGCAATTGAACAATTTTATTTTGGACAAGATAAAAAAGAAGGCGTGAAAATTGAGAAGACTGTGAAGAGTATTGATAATTTTTTTGAATAATAATTTATTTAAAGTATATTTTAATTATTTTGTTATGGTTGAAAAAAAATTTGATGGTTTAAAATTTAATTTAAATTTGGAAGGTTTAAAGTTAAATTTAAAATTTGATAATCAAGAAAAAACTCCTTTTTATGGGAGGATGCCTAGCAATTTTCAAGAAGGGAGGGATAGGCTTTATAGTAAATCTGGCGAAAGTGCTTACAAAGAAAGAAGGAAATATTCAGATATTGATATAAGAACTTTTCCGAGAAGGAGTCGCGACATTGAAAGAAGATTAAGGTAATTGAAGATGGGTGAAGAAAAATTAAATAATCAAATAAAAGAGTCAAGTAAAAATTTTATTTATTAAATGATTGAATCGGCTTTTTCGAAAAAATCCAAAATGTATGCACCTACTTTTGTTTCTGGAAATCAAAGAAAAATTAAATAGCTAAATTCTGATTTTTGTATTTTTCTAAACCAGTTATTTCTTTCATTTCAGATTTAAATGAATCGGCTTCTCTAATATTTCTAAATTCTATTTCTGCAGTGATTAGAGAATATTTTCTATAGTAATCAAATTCGATTTTTTTCTTTTTATATTCTTTAATTAATCTTTGTTTTTCTAAAGTTTTTTCTTTTACTAAGGAATATCTATCAAAAATTTCTTTTGTTATTCTTTTTTCAAGTTCAAACCTTTTTTTGTCACCGCTTGATTTAATTGTTACAAAGTATTTTGTTCCAAATTTTCTTAATCTTAATTCGTTTGGTTTAAAGTTTATCCTAAGGTTTAATTCTTTTGAAACGTCTTCGATAAATTCAATTGGCAAATAGTGTTGTGTAATCCGTAAACCCTTGTCTTTTATTTCTTTTTTTAATTTTTCAATCGGAAAGGGGCAAGGAAAAGTTTTTTCTTTTTCCTTAATTATATATTTTTTTTCAATTTCCATATGTTAATGTATAATTTTCTTTTTTTAAAAATGTTTATTTTGTAGAAATTAGTTTCCCAAGCTCAGTTAATCTTTTGTCTGAACCAATTGAGGTGTTAAACATTTTTGTAAATATTTTTCCTAACCATTCTGTCCATTCTTTATCACGGATTGTGTAGAAGATGAATTTCTTTTTATCAAGTTCTTTAATTTTACCAGTTGGTTCTTTAATTTCTTTTAATCTACTTGAGTTGTTGTCGATTACAAATGCTCTAATTGGATGTTCTCTGTGTCTTATTTCAATTAATTCTTTTCCGTATTTGTAATTTAAGTCAAGAACTTTTTTTATGTTTTCAATTCCTTCTAGGTTAATTCTACATAGAACTTTAACTTTAACTCCTCTTTTTACAAGTTCTTCAAGAGTGTTGAATAAATCTATTTCTCCTTTCTTTAAATTAATCCAAGAGAGGTTACCTGAAAACAGTTTCAATTCCTTTTTTGTTTCTTTAAGAATTTGAATTAGTTCTTGGAGGTTTGTTGATTCTTCCGTTATTTCATCTTCGACAATTGCAAGTTTATTTTTTTCTGGTATGTGTTGGAAAATATCGAATGCTGAGAAATCTTCTTTTCTTCGAAGAGTTAAAATTCTTTCTTCTAATTCTTCTTGGAATTTTGTCGATGAAACTCTTTCTGGCGTTGATAAATATGCGACTTTTAACGCCCCACGTGTTCCTCCACGAAATGTTTTTGTTTCAATTGTTTTGTATTCTTCTTCAATTTCTTTTAGATATCTATCAATGGTTCTCCAATTTTTCTTTAGATATTCTGCTATTTCATTTATGCTTCGAGGCTCAATTGAAACGAATTTCTCTATTTGTTGTACTGTTTTGTTGTCTAACATTTTGTTTATGCGACCATGTTAATCACGTCCCAAATTTTTGCTACGTGTTCTTCCCGCCCTAATTGGGTCGCTTATTTGGTTTAGTTATCTGGGAAAGTTATTGTGTTTTATAAGCTTTTATGTAGCATACAACTATGTGTACACTTTTTGTCAAGAAAAGTGTATGAAATATACAAGTCTAAGGTATGTTATGGAATTAAATGAATGGAAAGATTCGATAACCAAATATAAACAAATGGTTGAAGAAGGTTACAAGAATTGCGAGATACTTGTTTGTGAAGCTTCAAAAAAAGGAATTAATATTTTAGGAATTAATGGGGGAATTTTAGAAAATAAAATTTTGGTTGTTGGTGAGCATTTTTTAATGGATTCTGCAGAGATTAAAGAAGAATTGATTGAAAAAAATTGTAGTAAGATTAGTTATAATTTGATTTTAAATTTTTATGGAAATATAAAATTTAAGAAGCATGATAAAGACGAGGGAATAGCTAAGTTAATAACAAAAGATAAACCAGAATTATTGGCAAGAATAATTGAAGAAGATGTAGATTATCATGAAATTGTTTATGGTCCTACTTGGTATAGAAAGATTGAATTAAATAAAAACTTGGATGATATTTGGATGTCATATTCACAAAAAGGTTTATCTGAAGATTTAATTTGCAAAGCGAAAAATGAGTTGAATGAATGGATTTTGGAAAATCCCGCTGGAAAAATGGATACAGGCATAATGGGGGTTCCCGAGAGGATGGATTATTTATGACTTACGAAAGACTATATGAAGAACTTTTTCATAATGACAAAGACAAATTTGAACTTATGAAAAGAACTGCAAATGCTTTACTTTTACAATTCAAAGAACCATTGAAATATGATTTAACTATTCCTTCTTCAAAGAGTATTTTAAGATTATTAAATATTTTTCAAGATGGGCGGGAAGGAAAGATTATTTTTCCAGATAAAGTAAATTGTCTTTATCCGTCATATCAAGAGAAACCAATTAATTTTAATTTTAATCATAAATATTCTAAACGAGTTGAAGAAGGACTGAATTTATGTTTTGGTTTAAAGAGCAGGTATGACACTTTTCCTTTGGAACTTCATTTGAATTGGAATCCTGAAATTTTTGGAAACGAAGGATTTTTTTACCGTTTTAGAGAGGGAAAAAAAGAATATTTAGAAGTTCAAGTTGAAAATTATTTTAATGAAAATGAATTGAAAATTTTTAGGGGAATTGGAAAATTTGCTCAACCTTACTTACAAAATTTAGATAAATCAGTAGTTTTGGAGAATTATTAATATGGAAGAAAAAGAAATGAAGATTACAAAAATTGAAAGAGAATGTTTTTTTTATAACCATGGAAATAATCCTAATTTTGAATATCGTTGTCCTCTTGAGTATGGCGCGAGGTGTGAATTTTATGATACTTTTTTTAGTGCTTATACAATTGATATTGATACAAAAGAACCTGTTAATTTAAAACCTGATTGTAGTGAATGTCCTGAAGAAAGAAAGAGGGGTCTTGAGGGGAGGATAGAATGAATGAAGTAGATTTTTATAAATTAAATGTTAAAGATAAAATTCATCTTGAAAAACAAATGAATTTTTTTGAAGGATTAATCGTGAAAGGATATGTAATTTCTGATTTGGGGTTTTCTAGTTTAAATGGAATTTATATTGGGAACATGAAATATTCTTTTGATGAAATTGATAAAGTTCCTGTTAAGGAAAATAAATTAGAGGAAGGCGTGAAATGAGTGAAGAAAAATTTGATTTAAAATGCCCTTATGTTAAATTGATGGGAGAAGATTTGATGAGAACTACTGAAGCTTATTTTCGTTGTCAAGCTAATTGTCGAGGAAGAGAACCTGGTGAATTTGGAGAACCTACTGATTATTATAAATGTGATTCAGAAAATTATTTGAAATGTGGCTGGTATTTACGAGAAAATAAATTAGAGGAAGGCGTGAAATGAATTTTGATAATTATTTAACTTATAATAAAAATAAATTAGATTTTTTAATTGAGGAAAAAACTTTTTGGGAAAAAGAATTAAGAAATGAAAAATTGTTTTTGAAATTTTTAAAAAATTGCAAATTTGTTATTGAAGAAATTGTTCCAAATAAAGAAACCAATGAAAGAAATAGAATGCACGGGGCAACAATTTATACTCCAGATTTTTCTGTTGTCAAGGATTTTAAGAGAGTAAAATTGTTTGAAAATCACTCAAATCCTTACAATAAAGAAACTTCTTTTAGTGCTGATTACAGAGGAAGAGAAATTACTAGCTTTTTTTCTGATATTGAAGTTGGAGGAATTAAACTTGATAAATATAATATTGTTTTAAGAAATCAAGAAATGAGTTTGAATGAATATGATTTAGTATTGAAAGGAAAACATTCTTGGGAAGGGGGTTATAGTAAAGATGAAAATGAAACTTATCTTAAAATAGGAGAGAAAAAAATTAAATATTTCAAAGAAAAAGGTATGCAAGAAAAACTTTTGAAAAAAATTGAACATTATATTAAATGGTGGGCAGCAGGACTTGATCCCGATGAGGAGGATCCGAGGAAATAAAATGTATAAAGAAAGAAAAAATAAATATTACGCAAATAGAAATGCTTATGATTTGAATAAAGCACCTGGTTTTAGAAAAAAGTATTCAACTAAAAAAAAGACTGGGGCTTATGATTTAAATGAAGTTGGAGGCCTTGAGAAGAAGGTAAAATGAGTATTCTTAATCCAGAAAATTTGTCTTTTGAATCATATAACTCTATTTTAGAGATGATTGATGAAATGGAGAGAAGTGGTTTGGTAAAATTGGCAAGAGAAAAAGCTGCAAGGTGGATAAAGGAATATGAAGATTGTAAATATTATCCAAATTTTTATTATAAACCAATTAAATAAATTAAAATAAAATGAGTGAAGAAAATTTAGAAGAAATTATTCAGGAAGATTTTGAATTTAGTCCATATGATTTGAATCAATTTTATAGAAGAGAAGACGGAAAAGATTTTTCTGAAGAGGGGTTTAGTCCATATGATTTGAATCAAGTTGGAGGTTTTAAGTATGGAAGAAAAAAGTAGATCTTATGGATGTTTTTTAGCTTGGGAACAAGAAAAAAATATAGAAAAATATCTTAGGGAAATGGAAGAAAATGGAACAGAAAAACGAGCTTTAGAATATGCTCATAAATTTTTAAGTGAATCTTCAGAATTAGAAAATAAATTGGAACCTCCCTATAAACCTCTTGATTGAAAGAATAAAATTATTCTTCAGAACATGTAATTTTAAAAAATATGAAAACTAATAATAAAAATGGAAATTGATGAAAAACATCTCTGGAAAAAAAGAATAGCTTTGGATATTGACGGAACGCTTTGGGATTTTTATGGCCCATTTTTTGAATTTTATAATAATAAGTATGGAACAAATTATGATTTAACAGATTTCAATTGCGAGTTAGCTAAGTTACTTAATTTAACTCAAGAACAATTAAACGAGGAATTTAGGGAATTTGAGGGAACAGCATATTGTGAAGATTTGCCCCTTTATCCGAATGTTTCTGAAATCTTGTTAAAACTTAGTCAAAAATATTTTTTTGTTTTGATTACTGCAAAGGATTCAACACATAGGGAAGTTATTCGTGAACGATTAAAAAGAAAACTTCCGAAATTTGATTTTCCTATTTATTTTTCTGGAGATTATGTTGGTGCAGCTGGAGGAAAGGATGAAATTTGTCGTGAAATTGGTTGCGAGGCAATTATTGAAGATAATTTAGGTAATGCACTTAGTTGTGCTAACTCTGGAATAAAATCAATTTTAGTTAATCGTTACTGGAATCAAGGAGGAGAACACGAAAATTTGGTTCGGGTTATGAGTTGGGATGAAGTTTTAGATTTATTTCCTTAATTTTGTTTCTTTTTGTTTATTTTGAAATGTTCTCTCGACGAACACGTACCAAAGTACGCGTTGTCAATTGAAATTTCAAACTAATTCAAAAATAATTCAAAATAGTTTGTAATAATTTTTTTAATGAAATTAGTTTTATGACAAACTTTGTCAAGAAATAAGTATGAATTGTACAAGTCTTTGTTTATTATGGAGATAAACAAAATTCATATTTTGGGACCTCCAGGAAGCGGGAAAACACATCTTGCAAAAGAATTATCCAATAAATTAAAATTGGATTATTTTGAATTAGATAACATTTCTTGGGAAATAAAATACAAAAAGAAGCGAGATATTTTTGAAAAACAAATTCTTTTGGAAAAAATAATTTTAAATAATAAATGGATTGTTGAAGGGGTTCAAACCTCTTTTATTCATAGTTCAATAAACAAAGCAGACAAAATAATTTTTTTAAATTTTAATTTTTTTATCTTATTTTATAGAATTTTTAGAAGGTATTTATTTAATATTAAAAAAGAAAATTTTTTTAGAACAATTAATCTTGTTTGGATAGCGTTTAATTATAAAATAAAGAAGGGAAAATTTCAAATTTATAAAAATATTCTCAATACATATGATAACATTGTTTATATCAAAACAAAAAAAGATTTGAAACTATTTTTATCTAGGTTGAATTAGTTTTATGACAAAATTTGTCTAGAAATAAGTATGAATTGTACAAGTCTTTGTTATATTATAATGGCATGTATAGAAAAAATTTATAGTGTTTCGGCTTTGGTTGGAAATGGTAAGTGCAATGCGAATTGTCCGGATTGTGCTGGGAAATACTTAAGACCTGACGCTAAAGAAAATGAAATATATTATAAAAACTTAGAATCTGCAATAAAATTGTCTGCTCGTTATGGTGGGTGGTCTTTGTCTTTTACAAGTTCTGGAGAACCTACTGAAGACCCTTCTGCTTTGACTAGGGCATTTGAAGTATATGATAAATGTGCAAAAGAAGGAGCATATTTTCCGAATGTTAATTTGTTTACAAATGGAATTAATTTTGGTGACAAAGATTTTTGTAAAACATATTTACCAAAGTGGAGAAAATTGGGCTTAACAAATGTTGCAATTTCTGTTCATGGAGTTGATGAATCTGCGCAAGAAGAAATTTATGGCATTAGTTCTTATCCTAAGTTAGAAAAACTTGTAGAGAATATTGAGGAACAAGGTGTCGGAGTTAGAGCAACTTTACTTCTTAGAAAATGCTATGTTGATAATTCAAAGAAGTATGAGGAAGCAGTTCATAATTTGATTGATAAGGGAATTACAAATATTACTTCTTGGCCGATTGGAAAACCTGATGGAAGCAGAATTGAGGGAACGCCTTCTCGAGTAGGACTTTTTGAAATAAAAAATTGGTTAAGGAAGAATGCTAAGATGTGTCATGGTCATGTTTGGGGCGGGGGAGTTTATGATTACAAAGGTAATATTCTTAGAATTACAGATTATGTTACAAAGCACGACCCGAAGAAAGATTTTGTTAGACAACTTGTTGTTTTTCAAGATGGAACTGTTGCTTACTCTTGGATTAAGGAAGGGGCTTTGTGTATGAAATAATTAAATCTCAAAAATAATTGGAACCCTTGATGCGTTGATAACTTTTGAGCCTTCAATTTCTTCTATCAAGCCTCCTCCTTCGTGGATGTGTCCGCAAATGACGAAATCTGGCTTGAATTTTTTTATTGCCTTGGTTACTCCGTATGAGCCTGGAAAACCCATCAGTTCTAACACACTTCCTGTTGGAGGAGAATGTGAAATCATTATTTTTTTCTTTAAGTGTTTTATTTTTGAGTGTGCTTCTTTTAATTCATTAAATAAATTTTCTGAGTCTTCCTTGAAACCCCAATCTGTTGTTCCAGAACCAAAGAAACCAATTTCATTTCTTTCAATTCCGGTTTTATGTAGATTTTTTAGAGTTGGATAAACTTCTGATAAATGATTAATTGTTTCTATATCTTCGTGATTTCCATGAACAATTAAAACTTCTCCTTTGTCAGTTAAGGGTTTTATTATTCCTTTTGTTTCTTCACCAAACCACGTTACATCTCCAGCATGGAGGATTAAATCTACTTTTTCCTTTTTTGCTATCTCTCCAATTTTCTTTACGAGGTTTGAATCTCCATGTGTATCTGATATTGCAAGTATTTTCATATTCATTTAATGTTTGGTTGGTTTAATAATTTTATTTGAAACTAATTTCTTTTGTTGTTAACAATATTGTGTCACTCCTCGTTTTGACATATAGTTTTAATAATATTTATAAGTAAATAATCATCTGATTATATATAATTAAACATACCCAATTCGAAAATGAAAGATAACCTTGATATCTTCTTTCGAAGGAAACCAGCTTTAATGCTTGTTTCATTGAAGAAGAACACACGGATGAGGTATGGTAGTGTTTTGGCTAAAGAAGTGGATTGTACTTATAGCCATGCAGTAAAAATACTGCAAACTTTAGAAGAGTTGAAGTTAGTTGAGTTCGACAAAAAAGGTCGAATAAAATTAATTCAATTGACTCCTAAAGGAAAAGAAGTTGCACAAGCAATCGAGTCTATACAAGGCTTGATTAAGTAAGTGGTCAAGAGGTGATCACTACCCAACTCTGAATGATAACTATTTGTTAATATGCAATGCATAAAACGAAGTATTAGTTTTAGATATTTCCATGTAATTTATTTTTTTATTTATTTCTTCCCAACAATTTTTCTTAAATTTACAAAATTTTATTTTAGTTTTCGCGTCCCACATCGCGAATACGCGTCCTACCCTCCCAAATTGAACAAAATTTTCTTAATTCAATTATTTCAAATTAGTTTTTCAATAAATTTTATCAACAATAAAATATATAAATGCAAAAAGAATAAGAAAATAATGGAATTTTGTCCGAAATGTGGTTCTGTATTAATGTCTAAGGTAAAGAATAGTGCCTGTCCTAGATGTGGATATGTCAAAAAAGGTGTAGTTGAACTTAGTACTTCAGAAAAAATTGAAAACAAGATGGATATTGCTGTTGTGAAAAAAGACATGGGAAGCACAGCACCAATTGTTAACGAGAAATGCGTTAAGTGTGGGCATGAGAAGGCGTATTTTTGGATGGTACAAACAAGAAGCAGTGATGAATCTCCAACAAAATTCTTTAAATGTGTAAAATGTGAACATACAAGAAGAGATTACGATTAATTTCTAACTAATAAACTTTTTAAACAAAAAGTCTTTCTCTAAAATATTAATATGGCTTCGTAGCTCAGTCTGGTTAGAGCACTGGACTCTTAATCCAGGTGTCGCGGGTTCAACTCCCGTCGAGGCCATATTTTCTTTTGATTATTATCTAAATTTTTATAAATAATGAAGCTTTTTTATATTTATGAAAGAATTAGAAAAGTTAACAAGAATATTTTGGGTTTCTATAAAAGGTAAAGTTTTTTTAACAGATAATATTTGGTTTCCTACCCCATTAGATGAAATAAAAAAAGTAGGGGAAGGATTAATTCAATATAAAAAAGATCCAAAGAACTGGGTTTATGGAATTGATTTGGATGTGGGAACTGTTATTGTTCCAAAAATGATAAGTAATAGTTTAGTTGGAAAAATTCCTGAAAGTGCAAGATATTATTTTGTTGATGAATGTAAATCTGTTTCAGAAACTAAAAGCCAATCAAGAATAACTTATTATAATGTTTAAATTATTTATTCAAGAATTCCTTCAATAATTCCAAGTCTTCTCTCGCCTTTTTTATTTTTGAAGAATTCAATTTGTCTCATTCTTCTTAGAACTGCATCGTAACTTCCTTTTTCTACCAATACTTTCTTTTTGTCATGAGTTAAAAGTCTAAAGTCATAGTGTTCAGGATTTTTTTCTAAATGCTTTTTTCCAGGATAATCCTTCCATGAAGATTTTTCCTTTCTTTCTTTGTATTGTAAAACCATTATTTCTTTGGTATTTCTATTTTTAGAATCCCCTTCTCAAAATTAATTTTTGCTTCTTTTTCTTTTACCTTTGGTAAACTTGAGTAATATGAAAAATTTCTTTTTGTTTCTTCTTCACTTTCAAAATTTTCTCTTGTTATTTTTTCTTTAACTTCTTTTTTTCCAATAATAAAGATAGAATCTTCTTTGATATTTATTTTAAGGTCTTCACGTTTGAATTCTGGTAAATTAAATTTTAGAATTATATTTTTCATTCATATTCTAAGGATTAAATTAAAATAAGATTTATTGTCCTTTTAGGATAAATTAATTTTCGTTACAGAATCCTCTTTCAGCGGGGTTTCTGAATTTTTCAAAAAAGATTAATTTTCCCCAACCAACAAATGGCGCGAGGTTTATTTGTGCTTTTCCAACTAATTGATCTTCTGTTATTCTTTTTTCAAATTGAATTTGTCCGTTGTTGTTGTCTCCTAGAGTTGAAAAGATATATTCATCTCCTTCTTTTGTTATGTTAATTATTCTGTGAATAACTGGGTTTCTATAATTTGCTTCAAAAATAATTATGTCTCCAACTTTTAATTTTTCAGGTTTTGCTCCAACGATAAATAAAATATCTCCCTTGTTAAAACCTTTATGAAATGGAAAATCTTCCCAATCTTGTTTTGTTAATTTATATTCAAAATATTTCATGTCGTGCCTTTCCCACCAATTGTCAAAATTTGAAAAGATGTTTCCTTCGTGATACATTGAACATGATTCAACAATTACTAAAGGTAAATCTGTTCCTGTTGCGAGGCTCATTAACGGAAAAAATATACCTTTTATTACGATGAATAAGAAAATTAGAGAAATAATCCATCCTTTGAATGAATCATCTTTCCATACAATAAACCAAAATTTATTTAGAAATTTTTTTATTTTTTTTAAAGAATCATTCTCTTCTTTTTTTGTCACCACTTTATTTTTCATCCTTGTAAAAAGTATTTTGGGTTTAAAAGATTGATGATTGGAAAGGGGAAGGAAGAGTGGGGAAAATAAATTTTTGCAATTAATATTCAAAACAGCCCACCCAACCCGCCCAATAACAAAAATTTATTTTCTAAATTAATTGAGTAGATAGGTAATAAGGAAAATAAGAGAAATTAAATTATTAACTAAAATTTTATTTGTTGTAATGCAAAAATATTTTACATAAAAATTTTTTAAAAAAAGGTGGTAAGAGAAAAACTTGAGAACCTCATCGCCGAAGCGAGTTGGAAGACTTGAAATCCGAAGAGACAAGCTCTTAGTCAAACAAGGTTTTTACGACAAGCGTTTCAACTTACCAAAATTATAATATTTTAATCTTATATAAAGTTATGTTTTCTTTAATGAATGAATACAAATCGATGTTTTTTACTATAGTGTAGATATTTTTAAAAAAGAAAAATTTGTTTTTCGTATATGAAAAAGTTTCTGACAACGATACTTCTCAGTTCTGCCTTGGCATTTTCTCCTCTAACTAATTATTCTCAAGAAGTAAAACCGAGGGAGTATAATTATGAAATTTTTTTAGAAAATGGATTTAATTTGGGCAAGGCGAATTGTTCAAGTGAAAAAATAGATTTTAATCTTAAGGGAATACATCATTTGACTTTTGAGAAAAAAGGGAACACATATACGGAGAAATCTAAATTTTTGAAAGAAGAGGAAAAATATATTTATTCAAATTTGAGCGGGAAATGGAAATTTATTAATTTTGTTCACCCTGAAATGAATTCAAAAGAAGAAATTGAAAAAAGAAAGGATAAGTATGAGATGTTAAAAAAATCTTATTCAAAAAATATTTTACTTGGCGTTGATATCTTTAAAGAGTTTAATAAAAAAACAATTCCTGACAGTTTGGAAATTTTAGTTTTTTCACATACTCATAAATTTGTTTTAGATAAAATCGAAGGAGAAGACATAATTAAAGTAAGTTATAATTATGTAAATTATAAAAAATTTCCTTCGGATAAAATAAAAATTAATAGTCTTGTTTATGTTCTTTTGAAAAAAGATAAAGAGGGAAATTTTTATACAGTCGGAGGAGAAGCAAAAATAACTTATGTTGGATGGTTATTTAATTTTAATCTTAACTTAGAAATTAAGGAAGTTCAGAAGGATTAGAATTCTCCATCTCTGAAAGGAATATTGAAATCATAAATTGAAGGAATGTGTTCTTCTTCAGTAAAATCGTATTGTAACTTTTGATAATGTTCTTCAGTCATGTTATGTTCTTTTTTGAATTTTTCTTTATTGTCATATTTTATTTTTTCTACGTACTTAAATATTATCGCTTTCATGAATGCATTAGTTTCATTTTCGTATTCTTTTGAAATTCCAATATTTTCTAAATATTTATTTAATGGTTTTCCAATTCCAATTTTTTCATACATTTTACAATCGTTTAATAAAATATTTTTTATTTCTTTATCTGGAATTTGCCATGTCTTATATGTTATTTTTCCTTCTTCTGTTTCTTGGTTCCAACTTTTGAAATAAAGGATAAATAAATCGGGCAATCCTTCTTTTCCAATTTTGTTTGCAATTGTTCTCTCTGCAATTTTTTCTAAATCAATTCCTTTCATGATTTTAAGCTAATTTCAGAGTTTTTAATGTTTGTTATTCTTGAGTGAAAGTAGTTTCAATAGATAAAGAATTTAAATTAAAGTTTTTTAAATTTAAGTATGAATCTTCGTAAATTTTTAACGAGTTTGGTTGCAGGTGTTGTTTTACCAAGTATTGTTTCACCATATTCACTTTTAGAAAATTCTTTTTTTGATGTGTCAATTAAAGACAAATTAAAAAGTGCTTATTTTGACATGAAGAAATTTTATTATATTGAAGACAAGGAAAGAGTTTTATTTTTGAATGGAGAGGAGGAAAAGATGTATCTTGTTTCAAATACCAAAGAAAATTTTTCTATTGAGAAAGAATATTTTGTTTCAACGGGAAAGAAGGGATTTGGAAATGAAATGAATAGCGAAAAAACTCCCACAGGAATTCATACAATTAATAGAAAATTAGGAGAAGATGTGGAAAAGGGAACAATATTTTTTAGAGGAAAAAACACAGGAAAAATTTCTCGAATAACAAATGATAAGATTAATTTGGAGGACTCGTTAATTACTTCAAGGATTTTATTTTTGAGGGGAATTGAGGAAGAAAATAAAAATACTGCACTTAGGCCAATTTATATTCACGGAACTTCAAAAGAGGGTTCTATTGGAAAGCCTTATTCACACGGTTGCATTAGAATGAAGAATGATGATGTTATTGAGCTTTTTAATTTAGTTGATATTGGAACTTATGTTAACATTAAAGAGAAGATTTAGAAATATTCTATATAGTTATTAATTAAAGTTGTTAATATGTGAACTTTTGGAAAGCAATCTTTCCATAATCCTTTTGGGTATTTTTTATCAAGTTCTAAACAAATATTTGCATAATCATCTTCCTTTAGATATTTTTGAATAGTTTTGTAAACTTCTATTCTTTTAATTGGCACATCAACTAATTCTTCTATTTTTCCTCTACTACTTTGTTTTACATTTCCAAAAGAAATATTTTTTCCTGTTTGTTTTCTTATTGATTCATTAATTTTTATATATGATTCAAACATTTTTTCAAAAGGCGTGTTTTTGTCCATTGCTGCTAGCATTATTAATTCATGAAAAAATATTATTTAAGGATTATTGTGATTTAGTTTTGTTTTCGGAAATTTCTTTGCTATGTCTCACGCCCGAATTATTGAAACGCGCCCGCCCGCCCTAATTACGAAGAAATTTCCTTTTTATTAAGATAAGACATAATTTTGATTTAATTGTATTAAGGAATTAAATTTTTATACTTTGTTTTTGTTTTTTGGTTATGGGTATTTTGTCAGAGATTGTTGAAGGAATTATTAATGGAATTTATAAAAATAGAAAAAAGAAAAAAGACTTGTTTGGTTGGGAAGAGTTAACTCAATTAAATGTTCCTTCTTGGGTTGAACGAGCATCACATAAATTTCACAATAGGCATCCAGTAAAAAATCATGACAAGAGAAAAGATTTTATTGGAAAACATTATGTTTATCGAGTTATTTATCGTAAGGTTGCGAATGGTCGTGTTGAAGAGATTTTTTTTAGAAAACCTAAAAATTCATAAATTATATTTCAGGAAACCATAATCTTTAAATACTTCAAGTATATTTCTTCTGTATACACGGATAATATACACATGGATATCTTTGAACACACAATCTTGTGCAAAAAATGCGGAAAGGAGATGGAACGAGCGACGGTTATTCGAAATGGGTTTCAATTAAGGGCTCTTGTGTGTCCAAATGGTCATGATAAAATTATTCACCCAAAAGATGAGGAGGAGTATAAAAAATTTAAAGATCTTCGTGAGAAAGAATTTAAAGTAAAGATGCGAATTGTTGGTAACAGCTACGCTGTTTCAATTCCAAAGGAGATTGTGTCTTTCATGCAAGACCAAGAAAAACTTATGAATGACATGGTAAAACTTTGCTTTGAAGAATCAGGAAGATTAAGTTTAACGTTTGATAAATTTTTGGAGAAAGAAAAATGAGTGAAGAAATGAAAAATATGAAATTGAAAGTTGCGGAGGCACTTCAAGATGATGCTTACAAAGGTATTGCAAGAATTGATTTGAATCTAGCTGGAAAGTTAGGAATCAAAAGAGGAGACACAATTTTAATTAAGGGAACTAAAAATACTGTTGCAATAATTGACAGGTCTTATCCTGCTGACAGTGAAGACATAATTAGAATTGATGGAATTTTAAGAAAAAATGCTGGTGTTTCAATTGGTGAAGAAGTAACTGTTGAAAAGGCTCAAGTAAAAGAAGCAAAAAAAATAACAATTGCTCCAGCACAAAAGGGAGTTATGATTCAAGGAGACCCAGATAGTTTAAGGAAAGGACTTCTTGGTAGAACTGTTGTTAAAGGTGATTTATTAGTTTTAGGTGGTGTTCAGCGAAGAAAAGATTTAATGAGTGAAGAATTTGGTGATTTGAATGATATTTTTGGAAACCTCGGGGACATTTTAGGAAATATGGGATTTGGTCAACTTGGTGGAGGAATAACTCAATTAAAATTTGTTGTTGTTTCGTCAAACCCAAATTGTCCTGTAATAATTACTGAAAACACTGAAGTTGTTTTGAATTCAAAATCTGTTGATATTTTGGAAGACAAAATTCCTACAATAAATTATGAAGATATTGGTGGGCTTCACGAGGAGATTAAGAAAGTTCGTGAGATGGTTGAAATTCCAATGAAACATCCGGAAATTTTTAATAAATTAGGGGTGACTCCTCCAAAAGGAGTTTTGTTACATGGTCCGCCTGGTACTGGTAAAACACTTTTAGCAAAGGCAGTAGCAACTGAAACTGATTCACATTTTATTTTACTTAATGGTCCAGAAGTTATGAGTAAGTTTTATGGGGAGAGTGAAAAAAAGATTAGAAGTATTTTTGAAGAAGCGGAAAAGAATGCGCCTTCAATCATTTTTATCGATGAAATTGATGCAATTACTCCTAAACGTGAAGAAGTTAATGGTGAAGTTGAAAGGCGTGTTGTTTCACAGCTTTTGACAATGATGGATGGACTTAATTCTCGTGGGAAAGTTATTGTTATTGGTGCAACAAACAGAATTCAGGCAATTGACCCTGCACTTAGACGTCCTGGAAGGTTTGACAGAGAAATTGAAATTGGTGTTCCAGATAAAGCAGGTAGATTAACAATATTAAAAATTCATTCAAGAGGAATGCCTTTACACAAGAATGTTGATTTAGATAAAATTGCTTCGTTGACGCACGGTTTTGTCGGGGCTGATTTAGAATCTTTGACAAAGGAAGCTGCAATGAATGTTTTACGTAAAAATTTAGATAAAATAAAAATTGATGATGATGTAATTATGCCAGAAATTTTGGAAAAATTAATCATTAAACAAGAAGATTTTATCTTAGCACTTAAAGTTGTTAGACCTAGTGCTATGAGGGAAGTTTTAGTAGAAACACCAAATGTTGGTTGGGAAGATGTTGGTGGCCTTGATACAATTAAAGATGATTTAAAGGAAGCTGTAGAGTGGCCAATGAAACATCCTGAAAGTTTTATACGTATGGGAATTAGACCTAGTAGAGGAATTTTACTTTATGGCCCACCTGGAACGGGTAAGACACTTTTAGCTAAGGCTGTTGCAAAAGAAAGTGAAGCAAATTTTATTCAAATTAAAGGACCGTCGTTACTTTCTATGTGGGTTGGTAAATCCGAAGAAGGAATAAGAAAAATATTTGAAAAAGCAAGACAAGTTAGTCCATGTATTGTTTTCTTTGATGAAATTGATTCTATTGCTGGACGTAGGGGGACTGACCAAAATAAAGTAACAGAAAGAGTTTTGAATCAATTACTAAGTGAAATGGATGGAATTGAAGATATGAAAGATGTTTTAGTGATGGCTGCAACAAACAGACCAGACATGCTTGACACTGCACTTCTTCGTCCTGGAAGATTTGATAAAATTCTTCTTGTTAATGCACCAAGTGAAGAAGGTAGACTTAATATTTTTAAAATTCACACAAAGAATATGCCTTTAGCAAAGGATGTTAAATTAGGGGAACTAGCAAAGGAGGCAGAAGGATTTACTGGTGCAGATATTGAAGCACTTACTCGTGAAGCAGCAATGATTGCTTTACGTGAAGACATGAATGCAGAAACTGTTTCAAAGAAACATTTTGAACTTGCTATTAGAAAAGTTAAACCTAGTGTGACAAAACAATCAATTGAAATTTATAAAAGGATTGAAGATCAGTTCTTGAATAATGCAAAATCAGCAATACAAAACATGGGAGGAAGTTACTTTGGATAAAATTTAGAAATAAGTTTTAGTAAAGAAAGAAACGTAGAATTAAAATGTTTGGAGATGATTTTTTTGGAGGAAGTATTGATGAATTATTTAGAAAATTGGGCGGAGACGGATTTGTTGAATATTCAAGTGTTGGTCCTGATGGAAAAAGACAAGTTAGACGTAAAACAAAAGGAACTGTTTTTGGAAAAGCTCTTTTAGATAAAGTTATGACAAAGAGACACGTTTATTTTATTTTTGATTATTCAGGGAAGGAAGATGTTAGTGCAGCAGTTAAAGATGAACTTGTTGTAAATGATTATGGAGAGGAAGTTGCTACTGGAGGAAAAATTTTGGAAATAAAAAGTAAAAATAAAATTATTTCAGAATATCCTTTGAATGAAACTATTCGAACTAAAGACATGGAATTTATTTTTAAGAATGGAATTTTGGAGGTATCGTTTAGAAGATGAAAGATAAAAAATTTGCATTAGAAGTTGTTGAATCTAAACAGGAATTTAGAGGAAAAGGATTAGTTTCTATTTCTAGTTTTAACTTAGAAGAACTAGGAATTAACTCGGGAGATTTTGTTCAAATTGGAAATTCAAAAAAAGTTTTTAGAGCAGTTAGAGCAGATGATGCACTTAAGGGAAAAATTGGTATTGATGGGGGAATTCGTCATGTTCTTGGTGTTTCACTTGGAGAAAAAGTTCATGTAAGTGTCAGTGATCAAAAACTGAGTCCTTTGAGAAGTATTGAAATTTCTGTTTTGGAAAATGAAAATATTACTCCGGAGGAAATGAAAGAAAGTATTATTCCAAGTTTGAAAGATAAAAGAAATGAAGAATTATTTAGAAATATGTTTGGTGGTTCTCCAGTTTACATTGGACAAAAGAATACTTTGTCTTTGAGTAATGGAGAGAAATTGGTTTGTGTTGTTTCAAAAATTTTACCTAAGAATTTAGAAACTGGTTTAATGAATGAGAGTACAAAAATACAAATTTCTGATTCAATTGGTGAAGGTAGCGGAGTAAATATTCATTACGAAGATATTGGTGGACTTGATGAAGAAATTTCAAAGATTCGTGAAATGGTTGAGTTCCCAATGAAACATCCAAAGATTTTTGAGAAGCTTGGAGTTAGTGCGCCAAAAGGAGTTTTACTTACTGGTCCACCTGGAACGGGTAAGACACTTTTAGCAAAAGCTGTTGCAACTGAAACTGATGCGAAATTTGTTTCAATTGCTGGACCTGAAATCATGAGTAAATATCATGGTGGAAGTGAAGAAAATTTACGTGCGAAGTTTGAAGAAGCACAAAAGAATGCTCCAGCAATTATTTTTATTGACGAAATTGATGCAATTGCTCCAAAGAGAGGAGAAAGCACAGATCAAGCTGAAAAGAGAGTTGTGACTCAACTTTTGACTTTAATGGATGGTTTGAAATCTCGTGGTCAAGTTGTTGTTATGGCAGCAACAAATAGGCCTGATGACTTAGATGAAGCACTTAGGCGTCCTGGAAGGTTTGACAGAGAATTACGGATTAATCCTCCAACTGAAGAAGGACGTAGAAAGATTTTAGAAATTCATACAAGAAATATGCCAATTGAAGACAAGGACACTGTTTTAGAAGAAATTGCAAATAAAACTATTGGACACACTGGTGCTGACTTGGAAGTTTTATGTAAAGAAGCTGCACTTCATTCGGTGAAACCTTTTTATCATGAATTAATGAGTTTGTCTGAAGATATGGAAAAAGAAGGAATTGTTGATGAGAACTTAAAAGAAGGCGAAACACTTACTCGTGAAGAAAAAGATATTGTTGAGAGACGTGAAACTTTACTTAATAATTTGATTGTTAAGAGAAGTGATTTTATTTATGCAATGAAGATGGTTGAACCTAGTGCTATGCGTGAAGTTTTAATCAAGAAACCAAATGTTAAATGGAATGATATTGGTGGACTTAAAGAAGCCAAAGAAAAACTTCGCGAATTAGTTGAACTTCCACTTCTTCGTCCAGAACTTTACAAGGCTGCTGGAATTAAACCTTCAAAAGGAATTTTATTATTTGGTCCACCTGGAACTGGTAAAACACTTTTAGCAAAAGCTGTTGCAACAGAATCTAATGCTAATTTTATTTCAGTTAAGGGACCTGAATTAATTTCAAAATGGGTTGGAGAAAGTGAAAAACATGTTCGTGAAATTTTTAAGAAAGCAAAACAAGTTTCTCCAGCAATAATTTTCTTTGATGAGTTTGATTCAATTTCAAAATCTCGTGGAGGAAATGGGGCAAGTTGTGACTCTAGTGAAAAAGTTGTAAATCAATTGTTAACTGAACTTGATGGGGTTGAAGATTTGGAAAACGTGATGGTAATTGCGGCGACTAATAGAAAAGATTTAATTGATCCTGCGATTTTACGTCCTGGTAGAATTGATTCACATGTTGAGTTATATAATCCTGATTTAGAAACAAGAAAGGAAATTTTTAAGGTTCATACTAAAGAGATGCCTTTAGAGAAAGAAATTGATCTTGAGAAAATGGCAAAAGAGAGTGAAGGTTGGACTGGAGCAGATATTGAATCAGTTTGTAGAAATGCTGGAATCAATTCAATTAAGAGAAATTACAAGGAAGAAGATTTAACAAAAATTAAAATAACAAAGGAAGACTTTAATGTTGCTTTTGATATTATCAAAAAACAAAAAGGTGAAGAAAAATTTAGTGAAACTGCTCCAATGTCTGGAATGCCTTCTATGGAAGAGATGATGAATAGCTTGAAGCCTGAAGCTGGAAGTTCGAAGAAAGAAAAGAAACCAGTTTCAAAGAAAAAGTAATATTTTTATATTAAATAGTTTCAGTGTTTTTATGATAGAATCTAAATACAAAGCTATGAATGAAAATATTTATGTTATTAAGGATTTTTTTAATCCTAAAGAAGGAGATAATATTTATTCTATTTTAGGGTCTGGAGATGCTTCTTTTATGTTTGTTGAAAATGGTGCAAAAGTATCTGGGATTGACTGGGACAGAGCTCAAGTTGATTTGGTTAGAGAAAGAGTATTATTTTTTAAAAATGGAAATTATGAAATGTTTAATTCTATATATCAGTGTCCTCTTGGAATGGAGGAATTTCAGGATAATTATATGAAAAGGAATAAGTATTTTTCTGAATTTAACATATCTTCATTTAAACAGAATTTAAAAAAATTAAAAATCATGGAGGGTAATTTTTTTGATTCTTGTCGTGATTATTCCAAATTTAATAAAGTATATTTATCTAATTCTCTCAATCATATTCAAATTAATAAGTCAAAGGAAGATTTTTTTCATGATTTTATTCAAAGTTTTAATCCAGGAACTTTATTTTATTATGTAGATTTGTCTTTTCGAAATGATTTTTTTAGTAGAAATTTACCAAAAGATTTAGAACTTAAAGTTTTTGATAGTTCAGTTAAGGATATTTTTTGGAAACATAGAATTATTGAAAAGGTTAATTAATAAGTTCAGTTTACCAGGAGTAATTGATTAATATATTTATAATTTTTTAGTTCTTGTTTTGTTATGTATAAAATAATTTTTTAGAAACCAGTTTCAAAGAAAAAATAATTTTATATGTAATTATAAAGTAATTACAATTGGAAAATTTTATAAAGTTTAAATTTTTTCTTTTTTTATGGAACAAAAACCAAAGCATATTAATGAATTTAAGAAAGGTGAAATAATTACAAAATTAGAGAATTATACATTTATTCCACAATTGGATGATATTTCTGGGAAAGTTAAAAATAAAAGAATTATCTCTACTGAAACTAGTGGGATAGGTACTCCTTATGAATATTTGGGGGTTGTAAATGGAAAAATACTTTTAAAATATGTGCAAGATGATAAATATGGTTTTCATAAAAAAGGGGAGATTTGTGATTCTTTTAATTATATTAATTATCAATTTGGTTGGACAAAATATGTTGATCCAAAAAACTTTCTTGAAAAAGAAAAAAATAAAAAAGAAGAATTTTTGAATGTAAATGATTTAGAGAAAATGTTGAATAATTCTATCTGGAATTAATTTTCTATATGAAAGATTTAAAAAGATAGTTTTTGTATTTTCCTTTATCAAAATGAAAAACACAAAAATTATTGAAATTGACTTTTGGGAAGATAAAGAAAAAGAAGAAGATAATCAACGATCTAGTAATGAACTTAAGACTCATTTTCATTTGAATGGAAAAGATTGTATTTTAGAAATGAATGATAAATATGTTGCAAAATTCTTATTAGCTCAAAATAAAAAAGAAGGTTTTTTTGAAAAAATGTTTGGTTGTAGCCCAATTTTAGGAGATGAAGCGATTGAAAAATTATTTTTTGAAAATGAAATTTTGAATTATTTAGTTAGGGAAGGAATTTCTTTTCCTGAATCAAAAGGAATTTATTATGTTAAGCGACCTCTTTTAGAAAAAGAAGTTCATTTTTTTAATGATTGTGATTATTCTCCTGCTCTTGTTATGAAAAAAGCGGAAGGTCAAAGGGGAGACAAATTACCTTCGTTTATGAAAAAAATTGCTTATCAAAAAATTGAAGAGGAAAAAGAAAAGATGGCAAAATTAGGTTTTTTCCCAAAGGAAGGATATAATAATTTAGATAAGTTTTTTTATGATTCTTGTTTGCATAAATTAACTTTGACTGGTGTTAACAATTGGGAAAGACGATAGGTAGCTGGAATCTGAAAAGAATTAAAGGCAAATAATGGAAGTAAAAAGTAATATGTAAATATAATCAATTTTAAATATAATTTAAACTTTGAATTATTATGAAAAATGAAAAATTAAATCTTTATGAATTACTGATTTTGTTTAAGGAAAATAAGGAAGAATACAAAAAATATTTGGATTCTTGTTCTGAAGAAGAATTAATGAATTATGCTTTTGAAGGACTAAAGATAAATAAAAAAGATGATATTGATAATTGCAAAAATTTAGAGAAGACAATTAATCAAATTGATGTGTCTAAACTATATAAAAAATATGGAAATAATTTTGAAGCAAATAATAACTAGTTTTGTATAATTAATTTTAAATATTGTTCTTTAGTGTGAAATTTATGGTAAATACATTTACTTTAAAACATTTGAATGACAGAGGAACAACTTCTGATATTTATCTCTTACGTGGAAATGGGAACGAAGAATATGTTGGGAAAGTTTTGAAAACAAATAATTTTTTTCAGTCTGATTTAACTCTTCGTTCTTTGGAAAAAGAATTTGAATTTGCTAAAGATTTATTTGAAAACAATGTGGTTGTTCCGATGCCAGTTGGAATTTCTAAAATATCAATTAGTAAATTTTTTCCATTTAAATTTAATGCTTATCTAAGTAAATATATTTCTGGAATAGATTTTTGGGATTTTTATTCTGGCAAACATCTTGAATTTTTTGAAAGGGCGAGTTATTTTGCCTCGCTTGAATTAGAAAAGGCAAAAGAACTTGGATATGTTCCTGTGGATTATGTATTAAATGCATTATATTCCATTGAAGAAGATAAATCTTATTTGTTCGATTTTGCTGATTGGAAATATTTTGGAAAAAATGAAAAATTAAAGAAATTTAATTAGTTTTAAATAGTATTTTAGAATTTGGGGTTTATGGATAAAAGCCTGTTTGAAATTTTACCAAAGAAATTTACAATTAATTATAATAATATTAAATATGTTGGGGGAATGGCACATCTTTATTCCATTCCAAAAACAAAGCTTGTAAAAATTTTAAAAAAAACAGAGGATTTAGATTTTATTACAAATATGGTTATTCATCAAGAAAAGATATCAAAAAAATTAGGGGAAAAAGGATATAATGTTCCAAGAGTTTTTGGGAGTTTCAAAATTTATCATGAAAACAAAGGCATCTTTTTACCTGGTTTTGTGAATGAAGATATGTATTTTTTGAAAAGGATGGATTCTTTATATGGATTTAATTTTGATTATTTTTTTAATTTGTATAAAGAGATTTTAATAAATTTAAAAAAAGACGGGTTTGTTCCAGGTGATTTTAAAAAAGAAAATATTTTATGTGATTTAAATTTAAAAAAAATATACTTAATTGATTATGATGATTGGGATTATATAAAGAATGAAGAAAAGATTATAACTCCTAGATATAACTATTTAGACAATATCTTTTTTAAAAAAATTTAATTAAACTATTTTGTTGTTACAATAACTTCGTCATTGTTTATTAGAAAAGTGTTTTCTGCTTGAACCAATGTTTTTGGTCGATTGGTAAACGACTTGTCAAAAACATTGCAACACTCGCCTTATTTATTTTAAAATTATTGGGCTCGCCCTTCGGGAGCAAAAACACTTTTATTTTGTTGTCACAATAACTTCGTCATTGTTTATTAGAAAAGTGTTTTCTGCTTGACTAACAAGTTTTCCTTTTTCTTCAGTTAGAATTGCATAATGGTGAAGGATTCCTTCTTGTTCTAATTGCCTAAGAGAAATTATTGCTAACTTTCCAAATTCTTCAATTATCCAACGACTGGCGAAAGGCATTGGTCCAAAAGTGTATTTTATGAATTCAAGAATTTTTCTTGCATTCGGGTTTCTTGTTTGTCTGTCACTTATCCACATGAAAATATTTCCTTTTTCTCCGTCGTGAATTTTTCCATTTCCGTTTGTTGCGAATGGTTCAATTGCGTAGTGTCCATTTCCAAATTTTGTTTTTGATTTGTTGTCAACATTTGGAATTGAAATTCCTGCATGTAAATCAAATTCTTCAAGGGAGTGTCCTGAAAGATTTGCAACTGGATTAAATCCGCATGATTTTATTGTGTCTTCAATTATTTTTCCTGTCTCCCCCAAAGTTAATTCAGAAGATATGTTTTTTTCAACATTTAGTAATGCTTTTTCGCTTGCTTCAATTAATTGTTTATTTGTTTCGTTGTTTTCTAAATCAACACTAAATGCTGTGTCGGCAATGAAACCGTCGATGTGAACACCAAAATCTACTTTTAGCAGACCTTCTGCTAATTTTTCATCGTTATATGTTGGCGTGTAATGCGCGGCTTGTTCGTTTATTGAAAGGTTTACTGGAAAAGCTGGAAAACCCCCCAATTCAAAAATTTTATCTTCGATTTTTGTTGCAATGTCTAGTAATTTGTCTCCTTTTTTTATTTGAGGTTTAATCCAAATTTTTATTTCGCTTGCAATTTTTCCGGCTTTTATTATTGCTTCTTTGTTCATAAATTTGAAAAGAAGTATTTAGTTATAAATTTGGTGGTTAATTGAATAAATAGATATTTAACAATATAAATATTTAAAAAATAATTTGATAATCTTTTAATATGGCAGAACAAGAACCAACATATAAATTAATACTGAATCCAGACAGAGATTATTCTAATAATGCCGAGTTAAAAGATAATTTTGAAAAAAATTTATTGAATTATGAATATGTTGCAAAATTAATTGGTAAGGCTAAGGGTTGGGGCGGTAATCCTCGTTGGGATTTAATTATTGAAAAAGGTTTAGAATCTTTAATTAACGAAAAAGACTAATTTTACAAATGTTTATTTATCCCAATTAAATCTAAATCTTAATATACTTTATTTTCTTTGGTTTTGCATGTTGGAGTTTATGAATTTCAAGTGTAGGAAGTGCGGTTACTTTGTTGATTGCACAAGAAAAGAGTTTGATGAGAGGGACGGACTTTGTGAGGAGTGTTTCGAATCAGAAGAAGATTAATTTTGTTTCTTTTTTGCTAAAATCGAAAGATTTTCATTACTCGTTTACCGAAGTAAACAACGCAACAAAAATCTTTAATTTTATCTAAAAAATAATTCAAAATTTGTTTTTGATGAATTGAATTAGGATAAGATTATTTTGTTCTCTTTTTGAAAATCACAAATAAGATAAGTTCGTGAAGGGAGTAGTGCAGATTTCTTTTTGACATTTATCCTAAACAATTATATGTTTTTCTTAATTGAGTAATTTTCTTTAAATCCAAATCAGCAAAAATTATGCCTTCTCGGTTCTTGATTTTATTTAAAATTTTCAATGGGCTGCAAATATAACTTTCAGAAAGCACTTCATCAGTAAAGGCATCACAACTTACAAAGTAAGCCAAATTTTCAAAAGCTCTTGTTAAGGGATAACTTCTAAAAACATCTTTACTGATTTTAGCATCATCCAATAGATATGAAGGGCAGAAGATAATTTGTGCTCCGTTTTTTGAAAGTTTTTTAATATATTCTGGGAATGCAAAATCCCAACATATAATTATTCCAATTTTTCCAAAATCTGTTTCAATAACTTTGTTCTCTTTACCTGGGGAAGTTTGTCTTAAATCAAGATTTGGAAACAAATTTACTTTTTTGTAAACATTTTGGATTTTGCCTGATCTGTCCACTAAGACAGCAGAATTAAAAATTCTATTTTTTTCTTTGATGTGTGCACCAAAAATACAGTAAATAGATTTTTCTTTACATTTTTTCTGAATACTCTTAATTTCTTTGCAATCAATATTTAGAAAATCTTCACCTAAACAAGATTCAGGAAAACAAACTAAATCTGCATTTTTTAATGAAGCCTTATCTATAAAATCAAGAATCTTTTTCACATTCTTCTTCAGTTCATCAAAAACTTCAATTTGAGCAACAGCAATTTTAGGCATAATTTTTGCAAAGAAGAGAATACTTAAATAGTTTTCTAGTAATAAATGGAATTAGACATAACATATGTTAATTAGACAATTTAATTATTTTGTAATTTTTTATAAATAAAAAATAATTCAAAATTTGTTTTATTTAACTGAATAAAAATGCCAATTTTATTCATAAATATTTATATAGTTCTTTTTCTAATTTTAATAATGATTTATAATGATGAAGAAAGTTTGACTTGGTATCCTTTGGTTGATCGAGGACTTGAAGTTGCTTTGTTGGCTCATGCAAATCCCGGTCAAACACATGGCGAATCTGTTGGATTGTCTCGTGCTTTTGATTTGGCTAAAAAATTTGGAGCTATTCCAATTGATCATATTTTATCTTATGAATTAATGATGAATTATCCAAAAGAGTTTCAAAGTATGATGGATGTTGCTGGAAGTAATCACACTTGGTTGTCGACAACACTTTGTATTTATGCGGGAGATGAAAAAATTAATGTTGAAGAGGATATAAAAAAAGAAAATAGATTTGTTTCAAATTACTTTGGTTATCTTGAAGAATCAGGTGGAGGAATGAATACTCTTATTTTACCAAAAGAAGATGATTATTATGATGTTTTAAAATTACGAGATAGGTTTTCTTTAATTCCCTATAAATTATATAATTTTTTTGATGATTTTTTATGGAAAATACAATCTAAGCTTGAGGAACTAAATTGGGGAAATATGCCTCAATTACCTCATAAATATAATTGGGTTTTTGAATCCTGCAACAAAAAAGATTTAGCCTCTTTTTTGTATGTCGAAATACCTAAAGAACACAAAAATAAATTTAATGTTGTAACTTATCCAAATTATACACTAAATAAAAAAGATTCAATGGTTAAGGTTGAAGTTGATTGGAGTAAAGTACAGGAAATACCTCGTGAAGAAATTGATTTTCATGAAAATTATTATCAATTAAAAAATTCTTCTTTACTTCCTAATTTTTTAAAAGACGGATTTAAGGAAACAGAAACATTTTTTTGTAATCCTACTTTAGGTTTTTTTGCTCCTGCAGAAAGTTATGATTTACAAAAAGCACAAGAAAAAGGATATAATTTTTGGAAAATATCAACCCGGGGAGAGGCAGTTATAATTCAAAGACCAATAAAATAATTTTTATTAATTTTCAATTGTTTTATCTCTTAACCTACGGGATTTTGGAATAAAGTTTGTTATTTTCTCTTCGGATGCTTTTCCTGTTCCAAGCATTTCATTTTTGTATTTCATTATTATATATCCCCGTAATCCAGATTTTTTTAAAACTTCATGGCCCATCATCCAAGTTTCCATTTCTTCTTCATTTAATTCAATTGTATTTTTTGTTATCTCGTTTTTTAGAATTTGACTTCCTTCAATTGATAAACGAATTCCACCTTCTTCGATTTTGGCCATATATGTTCCAACTCTTTCAATGAAAGTTATTTTTTCAAGTTCCCAAATTTCTTTATTTTCAAAGTCGCCAGTGAACAGAAAAACTTTTTCTCTTCCTCGCATTATTATTTTTCCCGGAATTTCTTTTATTCCGAATTGCTCATTTAGTTTTTCAACAAACTTTTCTCTTTCCTTTCCTTCAATTATTCTTATTGTGTCAGCTTTTTCGTTCATTTTGATTTTTTTATTTTCTTTATTTTTTTAATTATTAATGAAAGTATTATGTATATGAAAATTAAAACTAAAAAGATTAATGTTGCATAAATACCTATTGATAAAAAAATTATTCCAATAATAAGTGTTCCTAAATCCGTTGCTGTTTTTAGTTCTATTAACCAAAGTACAGTCCAAAAAACAATTAGTATACCTAATACTAAAAAAGTGATATTCAATAATTTTTTTATAATTTTGTTTTTCATTTTATTCTCTTTTTCATTTGTCTCATTTTAATTTTTTTAGAAGTATGTTTAGTTCTTTTTTGTTTCCTACTATTATCAAATTTTTTTTATTTTTATTTACGAGTTCTTGGTGGTTTTTGTATGCTTCATTTTTTTCTTTATATTTATTGTAATTTTCAACAAATTTTATTAAATTCTTTAGTTCTTTTAATTTTGGTTTTTTATTTGCTATTTTATTTTTTATATAACGTACAATCAATCTTCTTTTTAATAGAGAAGTATTAAATTTTAACCATAAAATGATGTCTGCTTTTTTTGCTATTTCTTCTGTCCAATGTGTGTAAGCTCCCTCTATTATCCACTTGTTTTTTTCTAGTATATTTTTAATCAATTTTGTTTTTTCTTGAGGGTTTCTTCTTTCTGAATATTTACTTTTCCACTCTATTTCATCTAAATCTATTTTTTCAATATTGTATAGTTTTGATAATTTTTTAGAGAGGTAAGTTTTTCCAGTTCCAGATGTACCAATTATAAATATCTTTTTTATAATTTTATTTTTCATTTTAATCTCTTTTTCATTTGTCTCATTTTAATTTTTTTAAATCCCGTTAATATTCCACACCAATTATGTGGCCCTTTATCTATAAAATCATTTTTTTTGTAAAATTCAAAAGCATTTAATCTTGCAAATAAATTTATTTCCTTTAATTTGTGTTTTCTAAATATTTTTTCAACTTCTTTTATTGTTTGTGTTCCTAATCCCATATTTTGATATTTTGGATCTATAAAAATATGCCACAACCATGAAGTATTTATTTGTAATATTATATATCCTATTATTTTATTGTTTAATTTTATTGTATATATTTTCCTAAAGGGATTTAATAAATCTAATATAAAGTGATCTCCTGCAAAGGTCATAATTTTTACATCTTGTTTTGAGTAGTGAGTTAGACTTGTTTGAGAAGACTTTCGTCTTATTTTTTTTATAATTTTTAATTCTCTGATTTTTGTTTTTTCTAATTTTATTTGTGGTTTCATTCTTTTACCTTCCTAAATTTTGCAACAAAAAATCCTTCGGTGTTGTTGTCTTGTGGATAGAGTCTTTGTGAAAGTATAACTCGTTTGTCATAAGTTTTTCCTTCCCACTCGGTTATTCCGTTTCTTGTTTTTAGAGGTAATTTTACTGGTATAATTTCAATTGAATCACCAAATTCTTTTAGCATTCTATCAACTATTTCTTCGTTTTCTTCTGGTGCGTGTGTACAAGTTGAGTACAAGAGTTCTCCGTTTATTTTTAATCTTTTGAATGATTCACGAAATAAATCTTTTTGAACACGTGAGAGATACTTTACTGTTTTTATGTTCCACATTAAAAAAGTTTTTGGAGAACTACGAATTGTTCCTTCTCCTGAACATGGAGCATCTACTGAAATTTTATCAAATAGTACATTTGTTTTTTCTAATTTTTTACAGAGTGCTTCACCTTCTTTTCTTGTGATAATCGTGTTTGTTGCTCCGCAACGCTCTAAGTTTGCTGCTAGAATTCTCATTCTTCCCATTGACATTTCATTTGCAATAATTACTCCTTTGTTTTTCATTTTTGCTGCTGCTTGAGTTGTTTTTGAACCTGGCGCTGCACATAAATCTAAATACATTTCTCCTTCGTTTGGACTAATTGCAATTACTGGAAGCATACTAGAGAGTTCTTGAACATAATAATATCCAAGTAAATGTTCTAATGAACGTCCGAGTTCTCCAGGAGCTAGTTTTGCCAAGTTTTCATTAATTAAAATTTCTTTTTCTTCTCCAGTTGGTTTTTTTCCAAGTATTACCATCACTTCAGGATATTCATTCCAAGGTTGATTAATTTTCCAACCTTTGTTTTCTAATTTTTCTTTTAATTCTTTTGGAGAAATTTTTAATGTATTACAACGAATGGAATCAACAGGATCAATTTTTGATATTTCCCAATATTCTTCTAAATCTTTTTTCTCAAGTAATTTTTCCATTCTTTCGACAAACAAAGGTTTTGGTTCATATGTTTGTTTTTTTCTTTTTGTCATTTTATTTTGTAAATTTTCTTAGTAGAAAATTTAATATAATCACGCCCGTATTTTTTATTACGCGCCCGCCTTCCCCCTCCAACCTCCCATTTGGAAGAAATTAAGAAGGAATGTATAATTAAGAGAAAGAATTAATTTATAAGAGTTGGGGAGAATTATTTTATTGGAAGAGTTAGTTTTATTCCGTAAACGGGGTTTTTTGTGTTTGATAATTCGGCTTCATTGTAATATTCAACTTTTCCTTTAATTGTTTTTAAAATTGTGTTTGTGAACAAGGTTCCAATTCCTTCATTTTCTCCAATTCCTGGATTTAGCGGGGTTTCACCAAATTCGTTTTCTAATTGAATTTGATAATTAATGTGATGTTTTTTCTTTTTTGTGTATCTTGTTTTTTTAATTTTAACATTTATTTTTGAATTTTCTTTTGCCCATTTAACAGAGTTTCCGTAGTGCATTGAAATAAGTGTTGCTGCAACGCCTTCATTGAAATCAGTTTCATTTTTGTTTCCAAAATTATTATATTGGATATTTTTTGAATTAAGGTATTCTTTATGTATATTTTGTTGTCTTTCAATTAATTCATAGAAATTTGTTTTTCCTGTTTGTATTTTTTCTTTTGTTAAATCTCCCATCTGAACCATTTCTTCCAAATTTTTTAGGTGAGGCAATTCAATTTCGTAAGCGTGTTTTATTAATTCGTTTGCAAAATCACTTTCTCCTTTTAGTTTCATTAGTTCTTGTGCTTGAGTCAATCTACCAATAACGGTTCTTCCTTCATGCCTGTATGCACTATCCATTAAGTTATTACTTGTTTTTGACCTTTCTACAACTTTGTCATAAAATGGTTTTATTCTTTCTATTTCTTCATTTAGTAATTTTTTATAGTCTTTTTCCATATTAATTACAGGAATTTTAGGTTTAAATAGTTTATTATTTGTTATCTCTTTTGAATAGTGACAGTTGAGAAAGGTTTTTATAGTATTTGTTCTTTTGGAAATTATGAAAACAACCAGTAATATTTATAGTGAAGTTGCAAAGTGTGTTCCGCGGTGCCTTGATGATTTGGAAAAGAAATATGAATTTGAATTTGAGGTTGGTTTTAGAAATGTGGGAGATAGTCATTTAGTTCAAGCTTATCCTGTTTCTAATGGAAATGAAATTAGAGTTCGGTGTGACAGATTAGAAGGAATCTTGGATGATTCAGATTATGCTTTTGAAAGAACTAAAAATACTTATTTGAATTTTTTAATGGGGCATAAAATTGATAAGGAATATTTAGGAGGAATAAATTTGCTTCCGAAGGTTGAAGGAATTTTTTTAGCTAAAGAAATTAACACTGGAATTTATTATCCAGTTATTTCCTTACAAGATTTGGGAGGAGAAATAATTAAGGAAATGGAATATGGTGAGGAGAAAGATTTTGCGTATCGTTCTTTTTTGAAAAAGGCTGATTTGATTGCTCCTTATTTATTTAATGGAGAATATGTTTTAGAAGGTAAACATTTTGATTCTGAAAATTTAATTTATGGCCCTAATATTCACTGGGGGAATGCCATTTGGGTTCCTGAAGATGTTGAGTCTTACTTAATTAATGTTGAGAGTTGGCAGTTTAAATCTAGGAAGTTTAACATAAAATGAATCTAGAAAAAAAGTTTAGTGTTGATTTGAAAAATAGAGAAAATTTTATTACAAAATATAATGGTCACTTTAGTAATGTATATAAAATTCGTGATGACAATGGAGAAATATATTGTGGAAAATTTCCAAAGATAAATAATTTTGTTTATTTGTTAGACGAGAGTGTTAAAAAATTTAATAAAGCTATTAAAAAACAAAACATTTCTAGATTCACAAATTGTTCTTTATACGAGGCAGGTGTTTCTAGTGATATCTTTAATCGTTTTGATCTTTCTATGAAACCCGAAGGAGTTTACTTGGTTAAAGTTGAAGGAGTTGATTTATTTTTGCCTGCTTTTGTTAATGAACTTGCAGTAGATATGTTTCCTCAAGAATTATCTTTTTTAGATTATCAAGAATACGATCAAAAGAAAAATGAATCTTTTAAAATAATTTTAAAGGACGGATATTATGTTTGGCAAGATGCATTTTGGGATAAGAATTGTTTTTATTCTAAAGAGAAGGGATTCAAGTTTAACGATTTTGCACTCTGGGGAAAAAATGGTTATTTTAATCCTTTTGTTTTGGAAAAAGAATATTATTTTCGTGATGCAATTAGATTTTCTGAAGAGAAAAAGAAAGAATTAGGAATTATTTAACATTTATTTTGGCAACATTCACACTGTTTTATTTTTTTACCTAGGAAAAAGAAGGGGAAGAGAATGTCTGAAACACAGCATGGAATTATTACTGCAATGAAAACAATCATGATTGCAAGTATGAATCCTAAAATTGATTGAGTTGTTGAGAATGCAAGTAAATAGAAGAGGCTTGCAAATACCGACAAACCAACATGTATTAGGTGTGGGAGTTTTGTTGTTTTTGTAATTATTCCAATTATTCCACCGACTAATGCAGAACTTAAAATCATTATTGGTTCTTCAATTAAGGGTAAATGAAATTTAGGATGTAATCCAAAAACTAATCCCCCAAAGAAAGGAAAAATAATATCACTTAAACTTCCAATTATAATTGCTGAAATAATACCAACAAAAATTGCTGGAATTGCTTTTGGTTTATATTTGTAGAAAATTCCTGCAGAGACTAATGCTGAAGCAATTATGTGTAGAGGATGGAGAATTTCAAAAGCTCCTTCTTCAAATGTTTTTTTTATGAAAAATTTTAATATTACTACAATTAAAACTGCCAAAATTGTTGCCGTAATTGTAAATGGCGCGTGATGTTTTAACTCGTGAAGTACTTCTTTTGTCCTTCTTTTCATTTTAGTTTATGCACCAATGAATTTCAATAATTCAAGAACTAAAAATACTGGCCAAATTATTGCTTTTAGAAAACCAACTACTCCCATCCAAAAAGATGTTGATTGTCCAATAAAATAAATTGCTGCTCCAATAAATCCTAGCCCGTATGCTCCACACCCGTGAGGCGAGTTGCAGTTTTTATTTATTTTTTTGTTTTTCATTTTATATTTTAGTTAGAACCATTTATTAAGTTTCTCTTGCTTTTTTCCTTCAACAACTTCTTTTATATTGATTTTGAAAACTTGAAAAATGTTTTCAACTGAAGGGAGAATTTGTTTGTTCAAATAATAGTCTATGTCATATTTTGTTTTTTCATCAGGAAGGAATGCTTTTTCACGAACGAGTTTTCCGTTTGATTCTCCTATGTAATATTCAATCAAAGAACCTTCTCCAACAGGAATTTTTCTATCTTTCATTTTTTGTGCAGCCACAACGTGTGGAGAAATTGAACGATATTCAAAAATTGATTTTTTTAATTGTGTTCTAATAATTAATTTTTCTCTTGGGATTTTTCTTGTTTTTAATTTTTCAGCAATTTCTTTTACATATTCTAGTGCTTCTTTTTCATTTCCATTTTTTAGAATCAATCTTAAAACTTTGTCTTGTGTTTTTCTAGCTAGTTTACACCAATCCCGTCTTACTGTTTCAAATCCACGTATTTTAACTCTTTCATTTTCATCAATCATTGCATATTTTTTCTTTGCACCTGTTTCTCCACCTCTTGTTGTAACCCAAATTCCTCTTTTGAAAAAGTCTTCAAGTTCCAAGTGCATAACTCCCGGTAATTCAGAATTTAATTTTTTCAATAGTTCTTTTATTTCTTCATGTGATTTATTTTCGCAAGTAAAAGCAACTGAATCGGTGTCTCCATAAATTACGTTGTGTCCTGCTTTTTCAATTTTCTTTATTGTTTCTTTGTTGAATTTTCTAACGAATGCCAAAATTGAAGAGGAAGATTCCCAAGAATAATATCTTGCTCCAAAAAAACCAATGTAACCGTGCGCGGAAGCTGAAAGAACTTTGAAAGCGTTACTTCTTGCTTTTGTTATTGGATTTGGATCTTTTTTGTATTCGTCTTTGTAGAATTTTCTTTTTTCAAAAATGTCTTTTAGTATCGTTGGAAAAAAACCTGGTTCTTTTTCAAAATAAAAATGGGTTTTTACTCCGTCATAATCTATTTCGGGTGACTCGTAGGAATCTTGTTTTGAATCAGTTAAGGTTCCTTTTGAAATATTGTATGTAATAATTATTGAAGTGTGCATTGATGTGAAATCAAACATTGCAAGGTTTTCATAAATTCCTGGTTTTGGTTCGTAAACAAAAGCTCCTTCAACTCCTCCGTGTTCACGACGCCTTCCTGATTCACTTGGAGAAGGTCTTCTTTCTGGAATTTCATTAAACTTTTCTAAGTTGTGTAAAATATAACCTTCAATTTGTTTTGAAAGACCATTTCTTGTTATTTCAAAAACTGGTTCTTTTATTACTCTTGAAAATTCTAGCATGTCTGGCCAAAATTTTTCAAAAAGTTTTAGAGTTAAAATGGAGTCTTGTAAATTATATTCATAATAATTATTCCATTTTCCGTCTAGTAGAGAAGAATGTTCAATTTTGAAATCAAGTTTTGAATCTTGTAAAAATTCTTTTGAAACTTCGTTTAGAGAAAGTGTTTCAGATTGCATATATTGTGAATAAGCAGTTCTGATAAAACGAATTAAATCAATATGTGTTATTCCTTTTATTCGCGAAGTTGAAGGAATTCCTTTTTGAATTTTTATTTCTGATTTATCTAAAGATAAAGGGATTTTAACTTTCAAAATTTTTCCTCTTTCTTTAATGAAAGGCAAATCAAAACTATCTGAATTATAACCAATCAAAAAGTCTGGAGAATATTCTTTTACGGCTTTTACAAATCTCTTTAACATTTCTTTTTCGTCTTCAACAAATTCAACATATTTTTTATCTGTTTTTTCTTTTTTCCAAGTTATTACTTTTTTGAAATCTTTTCCAACTAAAGAAATCATTAATATTTCTCCGTTTTCTGGTTTTAGTGAATCAGTTTCAATATCATAAGCCAAAGCTTTTGCTTTGAAATTTAATTTTTCTAATTTAATTTTTGAAATTAATTTTATTGTTTTGTCAACTTTCAAATCTTTTATAATTTCATCATACTCTTCTTTGTTTACTTTTTTTCCTTCAATTTCATACCAAGTGAATGGTTCAATTTTGTTTTCAATGATATAGTGAGTTACAAAACCTAAATCGTATCCTCTTCGTTTATCTATTAGCGGGGAATCAAGTTTACTTGCAATTGCTGATAAATCCTTGTAGTTTGTTGCAAAAATCTTTAATGCATTTACTTTTTTTCCTAAAAAGTTTTTTTCATGCACTTCAACTTTTTCTATTCTTGTTGTTCTCTCTTTTGTTTGAATGTAAATTTGTTTAATTTCTTCAATTAGTTTTTTTTGTAAATTTTCCGTTACTCCTTCTTTTAGAATTGCCCACATATAAATTGGGCAAGTATCAATAAGACAAATTTTTTTTCCTTCATTGTCTCTACCAAAAATTTTTATGTGATTTTTGCCATCAAAATCAAAATAATCATAATCAATTGGAATAAATTCTGTTTTCATAAATTATTTAGGATGTTTTGTTTTATAAGATTATTTGGCAATTAGAGAAAAATTTTATAAGTGTATATTACTAGGTTATATCATGAAGAGGTTAGATAAGATTTTATTATTTTCAATTATATTTGTAATTTTCTTTTCGTTGATTTTTTTTAGGTTAAATTTGACTGGAAAAGTTGTTGATACAAATTATATTGATTCTACTGACACTATTGGAAGTGATATTATTTCTGTTTTGATTAATTTGTATAATTTACCTACTTTAGATAAATTTATTTTTAATTGGGAAGGGAGAGAATATCCAATTTATGATGAGAGTTTAATTTTGATGATGAATTTTGAAGACAATGTTTTGGATGTTTCTCGTTATGGACATAATGGAACAATTGTTTCTGGAGTTAGTTATCTTGATTCAAAATATGGGAAAGGTTTGAATTTTAGCGAGGGTGAAGGAATTAATATTTCAGCTTCGGAGGATTTTAATGTTGATGAGTTTACAATCAGTATGTGGGTGAAACCTACTGAAAAGATAGATATAAAACAAGTTTCAGTTTTTGGATTTACAGCTTGTTTACTTACGGAAGAAGGAGAAATATATTGTGTGGGAGATAATCAATATGGTCAGTTTG
>Ga0210043_1000096_pt1 | contig 96958 bp, 38 predicted proteins | sample CryGeymet201501t_FD_183990 | JGI IMG/M metagenome (GOLD analysis project Ga0210043, IMG submission 183990) | Groundwater microbial communities from Crystal Geyser aquifers in Utah, USA - Crystal Geyser metaG 2015-01t (SPAdes) (version 2) | ecosystem: Environmental > Aquatic > Deep subsurface >... | reverse complement strand
TACACTCACATTATACGTTTGTTTACGAACTCCTTCAAGGGAATAAGAAATATTTTGGAGTAGTAGAGTATGCGTCAATTCATCCCCTTCCACAAGGGAAGGGGTTTTCTTGACGCTTACCTATAAATTGCTTCAATATCAAAACCGTGCTTTTTAACGAATTCATACATAGAAATTTTCTTATGATGAACTGTTAAAAGTTTAGTTGCTCCACATTGTTCACACTGAAGAGAAGACTTCTCCTTAACTCGATCCCTCCAACTATAGTACCTACTACAATGTCGCACTTTCCTCACAAAACGATAGTAGTTACTTTCTACAACATCTGTCTCAGTTAGTTTACCTACGGGACCAAATTTTATACGACATTTGTTAGAACAATAGTGTTTGTCATAATATCGTTGTTGACACGGAAAAATACGAATATTTTTCCCGCATCCATCACATACTGTAAGAACTTCATCTTCTCGGTTTTCATAGCATTTTCTTGAACAGTACAAGCCTTTACAACTCGACTTTTGCCACTCTGTACGACGAAATTGTTTTCCACATTTATGACATACTAAATAATAAGCATTCCGATCTGATTGACATTTCTTGGAACAATATTTTGCGGTGTCTTTACGATAATTAGGAACCAAAAACTGCTTACCACATGTTTGGCAGATAATCTCATGTTTTTGGTATATTCTCCTTTTCATCAATATCTCCTTGTATATTATTGTTGTCTACAAGAAGTATGGAGTCTCCTACACAAAAATCCTTTGCCTTTTTCATATTTTTCTCACCATTCATAAGCAAATGGCTGCTGGTTACAGTAATCTCTCGTCCCAATTTTGTTCGAATTTTAACCAACTTCCCTTTCACCTTAGTTCTGATCATCGCCAACAATGGAACATCACAAACATCCTCATCTACAGTCCCTTTTATTGAAACTCCCCGTTTTTCATCTAAACACACGACAGTATGCTTAGATGGATCAATAGACATCGGTAGTCGTAAGTTAGGATGTTTCGTAACAAAATCAGTATCATCGCCACCTAAACACAATTCGTTATTAAAGACATTCTCAATAGAAGACCTTCGACCATTAATCGTAATAACTGTGCTGCCTAAGATACAGGGAGCAATGGCCTCGGCAGTCTGAATGGCGAGACGGGTGTTTTCTTCCGACTCACCAATATGGGCAGAGAATAGAGCGCCAATGTCCAGACGCAAAAGCGGCATCTCATAGAGACCAGCCAGAGCATCGGAGATCATCGACTTACCTGTACCGGGGATACCCACCAACAACACTCCCTTGGGGTGATCCAACCCAAAGTCGATAGCGTCCTCTTTGAAAGCAAGCCGACGAAGATGCAACCACTCTTTTAGGTTGTCTAGACCACCGATCTGATCAAACGAAAACTTATTGTCGCGATATTCCAGAATCCCAGCTTTGCGAATGATCTGTTTCTTCTCGTCAAGAATTGTCGGAATGTCAAACGTCTTGCGTTTCACAAGAGACTTGGCATAAGCGTTCTCTGCCTCAGTAATTGTCAAACCTGTAGTAGAGTTGAGAATTTCTTCTTTGTGATCCCGAGCCGCTTTCAAGGCATCTGGAAAGTGAGCGGGGATGTGCTCACACATCTTATCAAAGAATACCTTGACTTCTTCCCTTGAAGGTGGCGGGAAGTCGATAAGGGTGAATTCCTTTTCAAGAGCCACCGGGCAAGTGAAAACCGGAGAAATAATGACAATATAACTTGAGCTGGTAAAGCTAGCAAACTGCTTGAATAGACGCTCAATAACTGGCGCTCCATCAAGGAAGTGATGGAAGTCAAGTAGCGTATAGATAGACCCACCGGTAGACTTCGATTTGCCACTTGCCAGCTTCGCCTGGTCGATAATATAACGCAAGGCCGCCTCAGGATCAGCGTGAATCTCGTTGTTCTCTGAAGCAACTTGCTCGCCTGTGAATGAGTCGAGCATGCCTTGACCAAAATCCCACTGAAACAGATCGCAGCCCTCAGACATAGCAATCAGCTTGAAAGCGCTGATAACTCGCTTTTCCTCGGGACTGCGAACGTATAGGATTCGGTATCGACTTTTGATATGATAGAACAGTTCACGACCAATTTGGCCGTCACCGAGTCTTAGAAGGTCTTGCCTATACTTCTTCCGGGCCGCGGAAGTCAAAGTGATTTCCTGACTCATCTCTCACCTTTCACATTTCAAGTTCATTTCTTGGGATGTACTATCGTGTAGACTAGCCCAGGGTTTTTCTTCACTGAGTCCACCTTGACGTCTTCGCCAATCTCACTGATTATAGTATCCAACTTCTCTTTTGCCAAGTCAGAATTTGCTTTCTCTCGTCCTCTGAGTTGGACGACGATTTTAACCGAATGACCCTTAGCCAAAAACTTTTTGATATGACCCAACTTAACGTCAAGATCATGTCGTTCGGTCGTGAGTCTGAACTTCATTTCCTTGAGTGTCGGGGTGTGCTGTTTGCTTTTGCTCGACCGCTTCTTTTGCTCGTATTTCCACTTGCCTTCATCCATTACCCGGCAAACGGATTTGTCACCTTGTTTGCTGACCTCTACGAGATCAAGTCCGTCTTCATCGGCCAGTTCTCTGGCTTTATTGTAAGGCATCGAGCCTTGATTTTGTCCGCTCTCGTCAATAACGAGAACTTCCCTGCTGAACCGCTGGGTTTGCGTCTTCATATGACTGAATTAAGCCTCCGTAAAGTAAGTCTTATAATCAACGTGGTCAAACTGCTTCTCAAGTCTGTGGAACTTCAGAGCTGGACGGGCGACCGACATAAAGTCCACAACGTACTTTGGATTATAGCGCCTTGCCATCGTGCGGTCAAGTATTCGCACAACAGCATCTTTGGAGCAGTTTTTGAGAGCGTCGGAAATGCGGGCAAAAATGGTGACCTCTCCCTTATCCACCATCACCCGATACGCCTCTGCAATGCCGAATTCCATCAAAACCATCGTCAGTCCTGACATCTTATACATCTCTTCAGCCGAAATGTCAACTTTTGGCAAATCAACTTTCCTCTTGCCCTGCGGCTTGCCTGCCCGCAAGGCATAATGCTTCACAAATCGGTCGATGTCGTATCCTTTGTGCAGCGAGAATACTCCGATCTCCCTACCCTGATGAGTGCTGGCATGACAACCAACCCACCAATCAATGTAATCACGTAGGACGTAGTTGTTCATTGATCCAGAAAACTCATCCACTAGAGCGTCGTAGACTTTCATGATCCAGTCGTAATCACGCTGGTTAGTCTCTAACGTCAGTCCGAACTGGGATAAGCATTTAGAGAAGTAGTTAACGAAGTCTGAGCCTTTCCACTCCCCTACGGCCCGATCTGGCTTCGGCTTCGGTTTACTCTTCTTGGGTTTGTAGATTGCGTCCGGCCCCACATCAAAAGAATCCTCAAAGACGGGTCTCAACCTCTTCCGCTTCTGCTTTGGCGGTGCGCCCATCTGCAATGCCTGTAGAATAAGACTCTTGTCATCCATAGTTTCTCCACCATCATTATACCGGATCAACGTAACGAAATCCTCTCGCAAGATACTTTTCCTAAATGTGTTCGTGAACAAAACGTGTGCGCGCAACGGCATCCCTTATGGTTGGGTAATCGTCTTGCTTTGAGCCACACGTACTAGAACCGCTAAACAGTAACCAGTTGAAGGCAACAAACGCAAACGCAAACACAGATCACATGCATATCAACCAACTTCATTTCACTATCAATCCTCTAAGGCGCAGAGATATAGGAGACTGGTTATTTCACCATATTGGACCAGGACGTATGCCGTTTCTGTAGGATCGACTACCTACCCGTAGCCTGGCTTTCGGGGACTATCTCGATGAGTAATGGTCAGTTACTCTCCCCTTATATGCTCCCGCTTTTTACGAGGTTACACTCGGGCTGTGTCGTCACCTGCTGCTCAGACAGGTGCCTACATTGCGCACTCTTGGTGTCTCCGCTGTAGAATGCCAACGATCCCGTCATTGGGACAGGGGACGGTGCTCCGAAACCTGCCTTAGAGTATTTATCGAGCGATTATCAGGTATTCCGAACTCTTGTTAGTTCTGCCCTGATTCTTCCTATAGAGATACCGGTATTGATCAGCCAGTACCTCAACAGTAACATCGTTCTTAAACTGCTTGATGATGTCTACAATGTCATCTATATCCCGCCACGAGGAATCATTGTATGAGAAAAGCCATATAGGTATATGGTTGGCGGCTTCGAGCACTCTGATGAAATGCTCTTCGTATCGTTTCTTACCGACGAAATCCTTGGCTCTTGCCAGATGCGGTAATTCTTCAAGGGGTTTGCTATATATGTACTCCTCGAAGAATCTGTAGATGGTGGAGTAGTCAGAAGACTGGCCACCATACGGCGGATCAAAGTAGGCACAGTCTACTTGAAGGCCACTTTCTAGTAGATCAACAACATCCATGTTTGTTGCAAGGCAGTTGCCGGGTAGTTCTAGATCGGCAAAGGACCACCATCGTATTCCCTGTCCTGGTTTGCAGTCGGTCTCTCCGGTTCCTGCACGAGTGTGGAAATCCATTTCAGTCGAGCCTTGATTATCCCACGATGCCTTGAGTTGGTTTTTTTGATGAGCCATGCGCACCTTAACTTCAGCCAAGGCTTGCCCCTGATGCATCCTTCCTTGAACCATGCAGTCTCTTAGCACGTGTTGCTGGAGGTTAGCTAAAAAGGTGGCTCGTTTGATTTTAGGTTCGTATATTTCGATTGGCTTGTCCTGAGCAAAATCATCGACGTACTTTCTAAACCACTTATCAAAGAGTAGGTTATATTCGTCATCATAGTAGATACCTATGCGTCGATCATGCTGCCCTGATTCTTTGCCATAAGATTCTTGCTGTTTAATCCGATGAGTAAGTGGGTCTGTACTCGCATCAACATTACCAAAAGGCAGACGCATTACGACAGCAGCATTGGCAGTCATTCCGAGGCTCTGCATATAGAAATCACAAAGCTCATCGACATTGGCTCTGAAGTTGTCAAGCTCCTGACATTCCTTTAGTGTGAACTTGTTGAATCTACCAACCTTGCCATCTGACCGGTAGTGATCTTCTACAAATGTGCCTTTATTCTCGTTCTGATGGTTGAGAAGAAAGTCTTTGTCTTCTTCGGACAGGCGCAAGCCGGGGTTCTCTACAAAAGCCACTGCATTCAGATAAGAGGATGTAAGGATGTCGTTAGCTATGATCTTCTTTCCCATTACTTTGAATAGCAAAGAGACAGAGGCACTGCCGGTGAAGGCATCTAGCACAGTGTTGAATTCAACTCCATTTTTGGTTAGGGCCTTGTGGATATAGTAAAGGAGTTTCTTTTTGTTGCCCGTGTAGGGTAGTGGAGTCTTTTCGATCCGCTTGATGGGCATCGATAAATCTTCCTCGAAGACATCTAGTTCATCAGTGATCCGACGCATCTTCTTCATGAGAAAATCCTCTTGGGGTCGATATGCTCAATGTCAAATTCAGGCTCAGTAGCGTACATGGTTGCTCGCTCATCCGCGTGGTCACCGAGATATGGTTGATACAGTTTGAAATCAATAACAGTCGGGTCAGGCTTTCCGGGGAAGGGCCGTAGAGTCCTTCCAATACGCTGCATTGCCCGCACCCTTGACTTACCTTGTCCTGCGAGTATGAGGGTATCTAGCGGCTTAACATCAATCCCCTCATCGAAAATCGTTGAGCTAATAATGCATCGGATATCACCGTTGCGCAGGCGATCAATAGTATCTGTGCGTTTCTTCTTCGGGCTTTTCCCCGATATGAAATGTCCACCCGGAATTAGACCTTCAAGATACTTGCCGTGGTTAATCTGTTGAACCAGTACCAGGACCAACCTGCCCTGATCTATATATGCGTTAGCAATATTGGCGATGGCATTGTTGTAGAATTCGTTCTCTACTACTTGGTCTTTATAGATTGATTGCCACTGCTTGTATTGAGTTTTTGGCCCCCTTAGATGTACCATCTTAATATGAGGCTTCATCAGATAGGGTTTTCCAGTATTAGGATCAATGAGTTGAATAAGTTCACTGGCTGTGATCTTGGCTACTTTCTTCCCGAAGCAGCCTTGGATAATTAAGTCATCCCCTTCATCCCTATATGGAGTGGCTGAAGTGCCATAGATGTAAAAGCAGTTTTTCAGTTCCCTGGTTACTAGCTGGCATATATCCGACCGCCAATGCTGACAATTGTGAACTAGTACTCCATTAGCAAAAAAGCAATGAGAGTCTTCTACGGTGATGTCGAAGACCTCTTCTTCTCCGTCATTGTGGACGGAATCAACTTTCACATAGTTTATATTGCATACATCCACATTTAGGGGCGTCTGCGAGTTTTTGTTCAAATATCTTTTGCCATTCTTCTCTATCTCTGGATTTAACTTGATGTCCGATAATAAATCTGGGCCATTTGGAGGGACTTCGACCTGAAACAGAAATGAATTCCCCACACCCACACTGGCATGGCACAAAATCAGGTCGTTTTGTCGTATTCGGTCTGCCGGTGTCCACCCGTTGCTTGTTTTGATTAGGTGATTTGCAGTACATCGGATACCTATCCCGTTCGATAGTCTGATCTTGAGTAATTTTCGATTGCCCTGATGATAAAAATGTGTTATTTTTTTCCATACAACACTATTGTCACTAAAACTAAGAACTTCCTTCCCAATTTTTTTAGAAAGTTCATTTATTCGTGTGGGGCCGTCTCTTGTTAAAACTATAGTATCACCTGTTAAGCATTCGTCACATATTGCCCCCTTCGCATTATGCATTAGTTCCAAAATATCTTCGCGATGCTGTTCAATTGGTGCGTCATCGCCATCTTCATCGTCCGCGTCGAACTTTGATTTGGAATCCCATTTCTTGCCAAGGGCCCTTACAGCGGTTTGTACGGTTAAAACGTTGATATCACCAAATTCAATGACCCCACCACCGATTTGACCAACGTTTATAGGAACGCCATTTTCTCGCAGAAACTTTTGCATTTCTCTGCGAGCTTGAACAGCAAGATCAATTGAGGTAACAAAGAATAGAAATGGCGAAACTTGCAGTCTGTGTATCAATCCTGCGGAGATAGCCGTCTTGCCTGCTCCTGTAGGTGCCTGGATAATACCCCGCTGCTGTGAGACTGCATCGTCACATATTTTGGTCTGATACTCTCGCTCTACAAAATCCTCGGACAGTGCTAAACCAAGATTGCGAACCGGTTTGCTGCGACAATCAACCACTTTATAGGGGATGTTGTCTTCCTTTAGATATGTGGCTACTATTGAATAGAGTCCGGTTGGAAAGTAAGTGCGCTTCTTGTTCTTCCACGCCTGCCGTTTCCATCCATCCCATACTCGCTTCACTCTCTTGCAGTTGTTATAAATCCATCGGTTATAGAGTGGGTGGAATATGAAATTTTGTGGTCGGAACGAGAGTCGCTTTTCAATTTCTTTCCATTGGGAGTTCGTAAGGTCGCCAACAATATCTACAAAGATATTACCTACCCGAAGTTCCAGCATCAGCATCAGCATCCTCAGATTCAGATTCAGATTCAGATTCAGTTACAGTTACAGTTACAGTTGCCCGTGCTTTTGATAAACAAGATTGACATATAGAACCCCCGCTGAGCTTTTCATTACCTGCAATCATAGGTTGTCCGCAACAACTACATTTCCGCAGTGTTGTTCCAACTTCTACTCGCTGGGGGGTGGGGCTGCTTCTTTTTATTAACATATTTTCGCCTCCGTGGCTTTTCCTCTGGAGTGAAGATAGAGCCCTGGCCGTGAGGAAATACTGGCGTACCTATTTCTCCTCCTCCGGGGCTGCCTGGCGTACCTCTGTCATGCAGAGGACACTTCTTGGCTTTCTTCATTGCTCGGGTTAGCCACGACTCCATCGGTGTTTCCTAGTCTCAGTTTTGACAAAGCTTTGATAATCGCATTGCCCTTTACTTGAGAGCCCTGCAACTTGCGGTCACAAGGAATTTCTCGACCATTATACAGGAGGTTGCGAGCTTCTTCAATACGAATCAGCATCTCCCTGAATTCCAGTTCAATTTCTGTTAAAGTTTCCATACTCTATTCTCCTTCAACATTGTTTCAATCAATTGTCCAGGTTCAACGGCGTTATGATCATATAAATCACGGGCAGATTCTAGCATATCTTCAAAGTTTGCTTGAGACTTTCCTTTTTCTGCCGCCCTTTCTTTGATCATAAGACGCAATCTATCTTCGTGTGGTTTGACATTTTCGGATGTCGGCCACATTGATCCACGCATAGGCTGAAGTTGCTTTTCAATCAACCCCATAAGCATAGACCACTGGCTCCACTGGCGGAAGACTTGCGGGCTATTCATCTGAGCAACCTTAATGTGCTGACTTAAATAAGTATCCGACGCAATCACCTCAGACTGCTGATGAATGGCTTGATTTACCTCATCAGGGGTTAAGTTAGTGCTGTCCTGAAGATGTTGTACAAAATCCATAACAAACCCAGGATCACCCTCTCCAATCTTTAACGCCATCAAGAGCAATGAGATAATCCCGTCTCTCTCGTTCAGCAGTATGTTTTTGATGACCTTTTTGGAACGTTCAATTCCTAACGATGATTCGAGTATCTTCACAACCAAATGAGCATTTTGGGCAGCTTTGTTATAGATAGAGGCGTTAACAAGCACCACGGGGAACTCATGATATCCCAAGCTCAGATGTTCTACATCGTACTCATTTTCTAGTTGTCTAGAACTAGATATAACTCTTGCCGCATCTGTGAAAAAGCAAGGAGCAAACAACACATTGCTTGCATCTAAATGTCCCACCAAAGGCTCTATAATATCTCGAATAATTGTAGACGGGACGATGATTTTGTCAACGTCCAGTAAAATCGGCGGTCCACTGAAGTCTACCTTATGATTTTTATAGGCGTAATCGCGACACATGTGCAACAACGCCATTCCCATTTTGTCTCGATGATAACCATCAGCGGTTAACCCAGACAGAGCAGACTCCAACATCCTGTACAAAAACATCACAAAGGATGAGGGGTTATGTATGATAATTGCACCACCTGAACGCGAAACGGTGTCAGGCTCGCCTACTGACTGGACATCTACTTGTTTTTCAAGTATATCCGCAGTCACCTCCGAGGGCAAGTCAACTTCATGAAGAAGAAAGTATCTAGCAAATTGTGAGTCACTTATCTTCATTGTCCCTGGGTGCCTCATCAGTCTTTTCGGGGGCTAGCTCAGGTGCTCCTATGTATTTTAGGAAATCATCAAAGCATTCCGCGTTATTCATCTTATCAACTAGCGACTCGACTTCTTCATCTTGGATGGCGTCCTCTCGAACCCGTCCTTGTAGTTGTCGAGCTTTTTTCAGCCTGCGTTTCTTATGAATTTGCTCGATAAGCATGTAGCATAGGTCTTCAACTGACGCAGACTTTTCGCGAGAGAAGCTAGTAATGGTCCGTGCTCCACAATCTGGACAGGCATGCTCAACAAACACAGTGCTTTTGTCGGAATTGATTGCTCGGATACCTACAGCACAAATAGCATTCTTATTCACCTTGGCTTTGCATTCTCTGCATTGTTTGGTTTCCACGATATTTGTTATCCATCGCGGAATATGAGTGTGAAGGTGCTGTTTATGTTCCATATTAACCTCTCCCATCACTATTCCCCACCATCAAGCTGGATATTGTATGACCACGTAACGCCCTTTTTGGGGTGGATACCAAACAGCTTTTGCTCAGCCTTATCCTTACGTCTGAGGTCTTTTAGGGAGTACATATCGCCGCCCATGAAAGAACCATTCATGATGATTCTGCCACTGTTTGTAGCCAGCTCTGCTGGGCTGTGGAAGTGTCCCAACAACATGTAGTCGGGTGGTGAATCCTTCAGCAATCCAATAATCTGTCGTTCAGCCCTTTCTACTCCATAGTAAGGAATGCCTTGCGATGATCGAATTCCATCACCGTGAGTCATGTAGAAGTTATGATTCAGGATGTTCTTCTGCAACCACCATGCTTTCGGGATGTCCCACTCGATATTATCGTACTCAGCCATTGAGTGACGAACAAATTCGTAGCAGATACGATCCCAATTGGTCGAGTCCTTATGGGAACCTTTGCGTCCAATTCTTCCATGATTACCAAAAACTCCATAGAAGTTAACCTTCGCAAAAGCCTTCGACCATACTGATAATACGTCGCGAAGGGCAGCCATGCCTTCAATCATCTGGTCGTAAATGTCCAGATCAATGTAATTACTTGACCATGCTCCTGCATCATTCATGCCCGCCACGATGTCACCAAGGCAGAAAACATGCAACTCTGGAATATTACACACATGTCGATGTCTCTCGGCGATTTCGATAGTGGTATCTCGCAGCAGGTTTATGCGTTGCTTCATGACTTCAGAGTTGAATACTGATAGACCACCAGTATCTTCTTCAGTGTAAGAAGCCCCAATATGAATGTCACTTAACAGTACACCCATGTGCTCAGGCCGATATGTTGCGTCTTTAATCGGTTGATAACGCAACTCAGAGTCCTTTGGTTTTGGTAGTCGGAAGATGGAACTTTTGATAGCATCGATAATCAACTCGGTACGAGCGTTTTCCTTATGCACAAGGCGTTCTTGTTGCTCTAGAGTTGCCTCAATAATCCGGTTCTTTTCATACTCCTTTTCCTGTATTTCGTTCAGGAGTTCTTCCTTCTTCCCCTGTTGGCGCAAGAATGAAACCCAGTCTGTGTTCTTCCACTTTTTGTGAATCAGATTCTCGCTATAGTCCCGCCGCCCTATCTCCTTGGCCATAATTTCGGCGATCTCTTTATGCGTCTTACTTCCTACCTTGAGGTGATATAACATCATCATCTCTTCGGTGGTCCACTTAGTACCAATTCCAGGTGAGCGGTCGGTATCAATAATCATAACAGGTCTCCATTTAATTTTTCTTTATCTCGGTGAAACAATCCTGCTCAAAAAGGGTGGGTCTCAAAGCCACTTCGTTAAAGTTTTTTCTTATGAAAGCAGCTACGATAGCATCCGTAGCCTGTACCATCTTGTCGTTCTCTGTTCTGGTCACTCCTTGAGGGTTGATGCGATATTTGATCAGCGGCTCTTGGAAATTATACAGTTTTGAGCCTGCGAGTAGTAACCTGCACCAGAGATGAAAGTCTAATGCAGTTCGTACTCTGGGGTCCATCGAATAACCACCCAATTTTAAGACAGTTTCCTTGCGAAACATACAGGAAGGGTCTATTATCGGATTCAGTTTGTATTTTTTGATCATAGAGAATGCCGACTCGGTTGTTTGGGGAGGGTAGGACATATGCCCCAAAAGAACTCCAGCATAGTTGATTTTATAGGCATGTGATCCGAGGAAGTCGATCTCAGGATGGTTGTCTAGATATCCGATTTCCTTCTCAAACCGATCTGGCAAGTTTATGTCATCCCCATCGTGTATTGCAACATAGTCTCCGCGAGCAGCCAGCAGTGCCCTATTGCGGCTTACAGGTATTCCTTCGTTATTCTCGTTCTCAAAGAATAGTACGTTGTCGTGATCTTGAAAATATCGAAGTAAGATTTCTTTGCTCTCGTCTGTAGAACCATCGTTAACAAAGATTACCTCGAAATTTTGAAAAGTCTGACCAAACAGAGAGTCTAGACTTTCTTTGAGGTATTCAGCAGCGTTATAGACGGTTGTAATTACAGAGAGATTCATTTTTCAAACAACTCCCTATATTGAGGCAAGACCACATCCCATGTCATTTCACGATCTATCTGCTTGCGCCCGACATCTCCTAGTGACGGCAAGTTCATTACTTCACTGACATGCTGATAGAAGAGTCTTGTCTCTCGTTCACTTATTACGCAGTGGTATCGACGGTCCTTGCGACAAGTAACAAATCTTCCACCCTGAAGTCCACGTACATTACCAACGTTAAAAGACACCCAGGGTGTGCGTGCGGCCATCGACTCCAAAATCACCAAGGGAGCAACCTCTTTTTCTGAAGTGGTTGCAAAGACGTTACTGTGCTTAAACAATGAGATCACATCTTCGCGAGGTAGGTTCTTCAACAGTTGCACGTTAGATAGATGTCGAGTATTGACTTTCTTTTGCCATGCATTTTCAAGTTGTTTACCGACTGCAAATTCGATGTCGTTGCTCACTTGAATGTAGTCAAAATTTCCCAGGTATTTGAAAGAGCCAACGACATCAACCATATGCTCCTGCCCTTTTCCTGGGAAGAAATTGGATACGTTAAGCAGCCATTTTTTGCCCGTGTCCAAATTGAGCTTCTTGGAAATTTCGTCGCGGGTGGTTTGGTTGTCATCAAATTCGGGCAAGTCAACTCCGTTAGGGATGACTACTATCTTGTCCTTGAAGGACGACTCACAGAACTTATAATCGCGATCAAATGTAGAGTGACAGACAATTTTCTCTACATTAGCAGATCGTCTGTGGAACAGGAGAGCGTAGCTGCGGTTGTTGTAGAGATAATTTGCTCCACAAAGGGCTACGATAAGCCGTGGTTTAGCTAAGGCTTTGACACAGGGTCGGAAAAAATCGAACACATCACTGTAGATAAAAACTAGATCAGGGTTAATGTTGTTAATCTTTGTAAAAAATCCCTGCGGGTCTTGTGGGTTGTATTCAACCACCTTCGGGCTGTCGGAGTCGGTTTTTTTACGACCCGGAATCCGTCTAGTTACAACGTATATATCATGGTCATGAAGGCTCTCTGCTATCTTGCGAGTAACCAGTTCACAACCACCTACTGACGGGGCGTAATGGTTTGTGCATATAGCTATCTTCATTCTGTTTCGGGCGCTTTACCCAGATTGAGTAACCCAGACTTATCGCCCACTACATTCACGGTAGGTTGTTCAGGTGGAGGAGCAGGTCTTGGAGGGTTGAATTGCTGTTCGGTTGCAATCTTCGGTCCCCACTTATCTATCCCTTGATTCTGGGCCATTCTATAAACAATATCCCGAATGTCTAACAAAATCTGGGTCTGCACTTTTTGAAGAACCACTTGTATCTTAGGTTCGTCCAGTTTACAATCCGGGTTGTCTGGATGCAACCATTGCAATAGCCCTTCTATTTTAGCTCGGTCATCATGAGGATTCATCATCATCTCCAAAATATTGTATCGAGTCAATATTACGAGCATTATACCGACCCACAAGCTTGTCATCTTTCCAAACCTGTAGCCAAATAATAGAATACTCGCCTAAATACTGCTCAACGGCATCAATATGGGTCACCCCATCCTCACCAACGCCGATAGAGTCGCCCTGCGTATAGGGCGATGCTTCCCACCCTATACGTCTTATGGGCTGGTCATCTAAGAATAATTTTGGCATCGTTATGGCTCTATAATTGCAAGCACCTCATTGGCTGCCATTACCAAATACTTATTACCTTTTACCTCTACCTCGGTTCCGCCGTAGGCAGAAAAGACTACTTCGTCACCAACCTTCATTGGGATTGGTTTTACGGACCCGTCATTAAGCAGCAAACCTTCACCAACGGCGATGACAGTCCCACGCTTTGGCTTTTCTTTTGCCGAATCCGCGACATACAGGTTCGTCCCTGCAATCTTATCATCGGCATCATGCTGCTCTACAATGATCTTGTCAAAAATAGGCTTCAATGTCATTTACTTTCTCCTAATTTGGGAACCAACCGTTCCATTTCTCTTTGAAGAGGTTCCAACTCTTCACAAACTGACTGTTCTTGTCGAACAACTTTTGATTGTTAAACGTCTGATGGGCCAAGTGAGTAATGTTGCATTCTGGGCACCATCCCAGTTTCTTGCCTGCCTGAATAGCCCGAAAGCAGAAATCCGGGTCTTCAAAATAAGCGGGATTAAATCTTTCATCAAACAGCCCTATTTCCTCGTAAACCTCACGCTTGATGAGTATTCCGCCACATCCTATATAAGTGAATTTCTCACCACTACGAGAGCACTTCTTATAGGGGAAATAAGTCCTATCACGCGCTTGTCCGTCGATCATTACAACGCCTCCACCATTGGGAGGAACCAGCTTCCATGCTTCACATCCAACGATATCGTATCCTTCAGACATCTTCTGATGCAACTTTTCTAACCAGCCAGGGCCAGGATACTGATCGTTATCTATGTTCATGAAGTAATCAGAAGTAGTATGCTTAACTCCTAGATTGCGACCTCCAATCACCCCAAGATTCGCTCGTTGTCCGTTCTGAGTGGCCGTAACTACTTGCCACTGCTGAGTTTGACGCCCTTCTTCCAGCCACTTAGGAGTTGCATCAGTAGAATTATTGTCCACGAAGATAAGATTGAAGTTCTCGGTGTTTGCAAACAGATGTTTGACAAAACCCTTCGTGATCTCAATCTGATTATGAACAAGACATACGATATCAGTAGTCGGATGCATGCTCAATTATACCAGTTATTGAATGATTTTGGCAGCAGTCGTAATTACTGACCCCACCTCTAGTCCGTCAAATGGGGTTAGCTCAACTCTCCAGTAATCGCCTCTTGAGGTTGCAGTATTCGGTACTGTCGTACTGTCCCTTAGAGATTCCTGCTCAATAAATTCAGTGCCGTTGATTGATCTAAACCAACGAATCTCAGTCTGATCTGTTTGAATAGACTTCAGAATGTCCACATCGTCGATAGTATAGGACAATACCAGAGTGGATTGAGTGGTCGGAAATTCTGGCTGGACGTTTATGTTAGTCAGGATGGGTAAACTGTTCTCGATAGTGATGGTGCTACTGCGAACCGTAGAGCCGGTGATTAGCAATGTTTTAGGCGTCACCTCAACATAAATTTGGTTACCAATTTCGTGAGCAGATACACCGCCTATAATCTCTTCTGGCTTCAAAACAGTAGCGAATTCATTGGCATCTTGAAGGTCTTGAAGTTCCTCTTTAGAAATGTTTGGGTCAACTATCTCAGTGTATGTTCCAGACTTAAACAACGTTCCATTCAGATACCAAGATATTATTGTGCCTGATTGCAGAGCTGCCGATCCTTCATCATCGGTTTCAAACTCATAATCTGCCGTCAGGGTACTTGAAGTATCAAATCTTGCGTTGATGATACCACTTCTGGTGGGAATAAGTGACAACCCTGATACTCCAGGTTCTTGAGCAGCAACCTTGACTGTGGGCGAAATCTCTGTGGACCCAAAATCCCTGCCATCACTTGGTATTACGGTACAATATATCTTATCATTTGGCTGAATCTTATTAATAGCAAGCAAGTTGCTGTTATCCCACGAAGTGCGGTTCTGAATCTCTAACAACTGTTTGCCGTTTTTAAACCATGATATTACTGTCCCATCCTCTTTATCGTTGTTCAAGTCTATGAACGTATACAATACAAAAATTGTATCCCCTGCGTTGGGCACTGATGGCGAGATGGTCACATTTGCAGCACGAGGCGCAACCTGAGAAAATTCAGGAGGCTTCTCGTCGTTTGTGCTGTATATGTAGCCAACTCCCTCTACTCCAATACTGTCAGTATGCAATCTGTTTCGCAACCTGACTCCGACCCTCAACTCGTCGTCATTGACAACGGTTATCTTGAAGGTTTTCTCTGGGTCTTGTCTTGTGGAGAACAAAACCTGACCATCCCTTGGGTAAAGTTTGAAACCTCCCAGAACCTCTACTTCGCCTTCATCAACTACTTCATATACTCTGACGGAAGCATTCGGATTCCAAGGGCCATATTCAGAAGTGTAAAGTCTCTGATCTTTTGTAGTCAGAGGCTCGATAGGAACGATTGAGTCATCATCATCCGTCCTATCAAGCAAGAATATCTTACCATATTCTCTTACGGAAGGCTGAGCTGGTGAAGAGAAGTCCCTCCAGTCATGTGATGCCGAAGAAGCAACACCTACATCAACCAAAGCAGCCGACGGCACGCTGCCCTCGAAGGCGACTGCCACTTGCTGGGCGTTTGTTAGCACATCTTCCTTATTAAGATAGATGTAATCTTCTCGCTCACCTGAAGTATCGAAAACTATACTGAGCAACTTCGGTATGCCAGTAGCAGCATATTCTTCAGACTCACTCTCTGTAAATCCAGTTGTCAAGACGATCTCAAAATTAATTGCCTTAGCGAAGAAATCTACGAAGTCTGTATACCCGCTGCCTTCAAACCGCTCAGTGAAATCGCCATAGTTAAACCCATCTGTGCTATATCTAAACCGAATATATCCCTGAGTGTTAGACGGAAGATAGAAGTTTGTTGTCATGCTGGTGATAGAGGTTAGCTCGTCAAATGTGACTATTCTTCTATATACCCCATACCCCAATCCACCGGTAGCCCCACCAAGAGTTAGATTCAAGATACTATCAAGGAATCGAGTTGCCACAAGAGTGCTAGACTGTCCGCCAGTTTCCTCAGTGATCTTTACCACATCTCCCGTTTCTGCCCTTTGGAGAAAAGCTGCGACTGAGGTCGGGAATGACGTGCTAAAGACCGTATAAACAACAGGTACTTGCAGGTCGCCGTCTATAGAGTTGATTTCGTCTATCGTTTTCCTTCTGGTCTTTAAGGACAGGTTGGATGAATTATCAGAACATACATATATAACCTTCTTAACCAGACTGAAGTCATCATCAGATAGTATGGCTCCTGTCTTGAACAGAGTGTCAAATAACTGGCTTCCTCCAAACGGAGTTTCGTGATCAATCACATCAATCATCTCAACTATCTCGCCCGGAGTGGATAGGTTAGATATTGCTCTTTCCCTAACCTGCGGAATCCAATCGAAGTAGTTATAGACTTGTACAGATGTATTAAGATATTGCTCCTTTCTGTCCGGCTTCAATGGTAATAAAGTATCACAGAATAAGCACTGCCCTGATGATCCCGGTCCTCCAGACTGGTTTCTTGCGCTCGGCCCGCTGGATTGACTACCACCCGAATTTTGAGGGGGTATGTCAGGCTGGGCAGTATGCTCTAATACTAGGCACTCTGATTCTGAAAGGTCCGATCTTCCTCCAAAGTTAATACCAGGGACACCACTTGGACCCGAACCAGAACCACCAGAAACCGAAGAAGAGGAAGATGAGGATTCTGGTGATTCGGGTGGTGTCAATAGCTCTTCAATTCGGCTACGTATGATCTCTTGGACTTTTATATCAAACTCACTTACTGTCTGTCCAAAATAAGTGTCATCCAGAACAGTAACAACAGTCTCGATTTCATACAGGTTCCTTAACGAACCAGATTCGATAATAGTAGGCGGTAAGGACACAGTCGCCAAGACCTCTCCTAATGCCGCTAATTCTTCTCTCGTAAGATCACCATCGAATGTCTCATCCGAATCCAATGGAGTGTTAGCGAGTTGTTGATCAATAAACTCGGCTAACTTTGCTATCTCCTGAAGGGGGTCTTCGGATCGTGGCTTCAAAACAGTGGTTCCAATGCCACCTTGTAGGGTAATCTCGTTAGAAGTATACAGAACTGGGAATAATGTCACTTCCTGTCCAAGTTTTCGAGCAGCGTTCCATTGGAATTGATCGCTATTCGGGTCAATGATTGTGTTTTGGGCTTCGATTAATCTTCCCACATCTGTAGAATCTCCTTCGCCGGGCAGGTCTGTGGCCGTGCCAGAACCGTCACCACCCAAGACTCTGTCTGCTGCCCTGTTTGCCAGAAACTCGGCGAGTAGATTGTCTATCTCTGGAATTCTTAATCTGCCACGTATGTCTACGCGGACATCAGCATCAACCAACTCTCCCGCATCATCAACCAGTCGTATCAAAATTCCACTACTCTCGTTGCCCGTAGCAAGCATATAGGCTGGTGACTGAACTAGTTCTATTTGGGTCCATCCACGTCGATGTCCGCTTGTCAATCCACCGGAGAAGTAAATGTCATCACCAATATCAGCTGCTCCGAATAATGCCCTGCCTCTATTCATTGCCGTTAGAGAAGCATATGAATAATCCGAAAGAGTAATACTCTCCATCTTGTTTAGGGTAGTAGACTGGTTCAGGTTAGCACCACCCATGAAATAAGCAGTATCTTGGTATGGTATGTAGATTGCCTTGGCTCTGTCTCTCGGATTAGGCATAACAGGCCATATGTCTTCCAAAGAAGTAGATATATCCATCATCAGAACATCTTCGCTATCATATACCTCTGAGCCAGGCTGGAAGTTAAATCCATCCGATAGGTATATAAATGGCGCTATTGCAACACTTTCTCTAATAGTATCTTCTTGCTCCTTTATAAAGGATTTTTGTTCCGATGGGGTGAGATTCAGGAAGTATTCTGATGTCAGAATGAAAGACCTAAATTGAGCGAGCTTCCTGTTTATTTCTGCATTTCGTTCTGCTTCTATTTCGGACTGTGATTTAGGTACAGACCCACTTACCACGTATTGTTTTTGTTCGCTTTCATCAACTCCAATATAAGTAATAACTAGCTGGAATGGCACATTGCCCGGATATCTAACCGATCTAAACTCAGACGACTCTCCGTTTACCGGTGCCTGCGGGCTTAACTCAAATACAACGTGATTCCCAGGTTGGTATCCAGCCCTAGAATGCCAATTTCTGAGTGTATCAGAAATATCTGGGGAATTTATATACTGGTCTACATCGCTCGGACTCCATAAACTAGAGGAATAGTAGTACGTTAGATAACCTGGGTTGTTGAGATCGGCAAAAGGACCGAAATCGTCTTCTTCGGCAGTCCCAACTTGTATTACTGGATACGAGCCAGATGGGTCAAACTGATCATAGTGATATCCTGACAGATATGCTCCTGTAATTGTCGCATTGGTAGGTATATCTACTTGAAATCTTAAATGAGCCTCAAAAATTGAAGAAGAAGTCTGCCCCACCAGCAAAAAACTAGCTATTGTATTAGGAGAACCAAATATGTCATATGAATCATCACTACTCCCTATTATCTCGGTTGTGACAGTTTGTGATACCTGCGGGTTACTGCGATAAAACCCCATAGGAGCTAGTCTTTTGTACTTTTCTTCATCTGATGGAGTTATTATAGTCCATTCGTCGTCGGCTATGGAGTACCGTAATATCTTATCATTCAGTTCGCCAGGACGCGAGTTATCAACAATCGAAGTAACTCCACAGACAACATAAATGTATCCATTATGAACCTGAGCATCACTAAAGGCTGCGCCGTACCCTTCTGGCATAGGCGCTAATGTATCAACCCAGACCCCAGACTGAATATCATACGCCTCGATTTTTCGAGACACCAGATATTGATCTACGGGTCCGACATCTTTTTCAATTCCACCGATACAGTAGATACGTCGTCCTTCTGTTGCCGCAGAACCACAGCATCTCGCTGTAGGCATATTGGGGATAAATGACCATTCCTGTGTTACAGAATTGAATACCTCAGCATACGGTGTAATATTTGCATTGGACAAGTCCCCTTCGTTGGCTATATCCTGGCCCAATCCAGTGTAACCGCCCATGATGTAGATTTCGTCTACAGTGCTGTACGAACTTGCAACCATAAACTGTCCCATCCTGCCGATTTGAGCAGCTGTAGTGGACTCGTACAGGTCTTGGACTGTGTCATATACTATGCTTTCATTAGAGGTAACTCGTTCTTCAAGAGCCTGTTCTTCTTCGTTCTCCGATGGACCCTCATCACCACCTGGGGTGACGTTGATAGTATTTTGAAGTTCGATGCATTTAGTTATTTCTCTATCAACTGTGCCTAGACTATCGTATCGACAAGTGACATCAATACGAGCGTTAAAAGCCACATTGGAAATAGGTTCTATAGTGAAGAAAGCCAATGATCTTTTAGCACCTTCAGGGTTGAGTCTGAAATCGTTGATTTGACGAGTAAATATGATTCCATTTGCCACGGGGTTACAGCCTGGCGGCGATCCAGCGCAATTGGATAATGCAACTATTTCCTCACCCGGACCCGATATATTAAGCTCTACTATTGTTCCATCTGGTACAGGTTTGTTAGCAAATTTAACTTCACACACAAACGTCAGTCGTGTTGATCCATCTACAATAAGCTCTCTGACAATCTCACCACTGGGATCGCGAGCTTCGATGATCCTAACGTCTAAAGGTTCTTTGAAGCCGATCTTGATCGGAAAAATTCCGTCTTCATAATCTCCACCAGCGTTCAAAGTTACCTGCTTGTTGTCCACAATCAGGGTTGCGGAGCCTGCCATAGTACCAACGTTGTCCCATCTCTCGCCGATATCATTCTCATCTGAAGCACATATGTTACGATATTGACAGTTTAGAAGGTCAACATCACCCCCGGCGTCAGTACATTCTGTTGGTTTTGGGTTGGCATTGCCTACAAATGTGTTATATCTGACGTAGAAATCTGTGATTGTACCTCGCAATGGTATATTAGCCACATGTGGAACACCAAGATTTTTGGCCATCTCTGGGCTAATAGACTGAAAAGACACAGGTGTTAACTCACCAGTATTTGGGTCTTCGTCAAACGAGACATCCCACATAATTTCACCTGGAGCAGTAACCTGAACGATGTGTCCTTCAGGTAGAGCAAAGTTTTGACCACCAACGATGCTATCTACACAGTCGTTGTACTCACTGACCTTAAGCATGTCTAACTCGGGGTCGGCTTCTATTTCTACAGGATTTGATGCAATCTGGAATTTTAGTAATGACTCCCCATCTCCCCATGTGACCCAATGCGGGTCGCTTCCGGGTTGGTTGGGCGCTGCATTTATGTAGAATCTCTTGTCTGTGAATTTGCGGATATCACAGGTGTAGTTAAAGATCATGCCATCGAATGCAGTTTGGTCACCAAGTATAACACTGGCTTTGATAGTATATTCTTCACCAATACAACACTCTTCTGGTGGAGAGCCTTCTCCACACTGTTTGATCTCCTCGTGGGCTTCGATGTTGCCCACAGGCCCAAAGAATACATTTCTGGCCACTCCATTGCGAGTAGTAGAGAAGACGCCGTTAACCGCATTAGGTATCTCTTCAGTGCTATAGAAGGGCCTTTCTTTGCCATATTGGCCTTTGATTAATTCCCACTTAACCACGGTCCCGTCTGGAGCAGGTACCGCTTTTGAAGTATCTTGTGGGAAGTCTGGATCAAGTGACCAAACGGTAGCAAACTGCTCCGCAAAATCAATGCCATTCTCAATCGGTCGAGTTATGTCGGCTGAAATAAACAGTGTTCCAATAAACCTGGCCGAATGCACGCCATTAACCAGGAACCCCAAATAATCAAGAGCTACTTTAACGTCTACCCAATCCGGCTCAGACGGATGTGTAATCTCTATATCTACGACGCTCTTGGATACAACATCACCAGTTGGGTTTCCCTGAAAGTCGAGTTGCTCTTCAAATACTGTTTGGGTTGAGTATGTTCCCTCATTGATAAAGGTTCTGTCTGATTTGACCTGCAAAAATTCATCGTCATCTACGTCTCTATGTGACCATAACGAGACGGATACCGGTGTCCCTGCCGGGATTGCTTCCCCTTTGTATTGCAACTCGCAGCGCGCGATATACGGTTCGCTGGCATTAATGTAGCCGCCGTCGTAACTTATGGTACGAGGAGATTCTGACCCTTCATTGTCTAGACAGGCGCAAGCAACTTCGCCCGCGATCTCTCCATTTGCTCCTGGCGTGACCGCAGCCTTTTTATTCAGCTTGTTGATCAAAGCCATTTTGATTGGATTCTGGAACTCAACAGTGGTCGAAGGAGTCACATATTGGAATAACTCTTCGGTTGGGTCATCGGGATCGGCTACGGTATAACTTGCCCGCAACGACATAGTATACGACTTACGCCTCGAAAGTGTCCTCCTGTCAAGAGTGTGGGTTAAAAGACCTTTGACGAGTCCACTTTCAACAGCAGCATATGACAGAACAGTTTCGTCTTCTGCTTCTTTAGGGCTGAAGCAGTTGCCAGATGGGAATGTAGTACCCGACCCACCAGTGGAATCAAGACCCGACCCCAGACCAGGCTGCCCATTTCTGTCATTCCCCAGTGATCTCGAACTGGCTATGATCGAGTTGGTCTCGAATCTTGTACAAACATCTATATTCATGTTGTCCAAATCATTCAGGGCGGCCCCGAATATATCTCGGACATTAACAAAAATGATCGCTGACTCACCAAAGTACAGTTCTAGTTTCTCTGTAGATAACGTTGGGTTATCCCATTGAACTGATAAAGCATTGGGGTTGATTACTGTCAAATGCAAGTCGTTAACTTCGTCGGAATTGAATACGTCATCCGATAAAGCGGAAGGAACTCCCTGGAGCAATCGTCTCTCAGAGAGCCTTCCGTATTGATCGTAGGTCACCAAAGTATAATAGTGAATATGACCATTTGCCAACGGCACGTCGCCGCCTCTTGACTGTCCTAGTATGCGATGTGTATAGAATTCTTCAGTGGTATCAACAATTTCAATTCCACTCGATGTAATCCCATTTCTGGACACACTGACGGTTGGGAACTCGTCAGGACTATAAAATACTTTGGTGCCTACCCACCTTTCATCAACTGGGTTACTCCATTGAAGTAGGAGTTTTTTGTTGCCCTGCGTTACTGACTCCCCGCTGACAACAGGAAGTTCAGGCACAGGTGTTTCGTTTAGCTTTGTGACAGAATAAGGAACGCTGATTGCTAATGCTCGTGCTTCCTGTCGATCACATTTGTTGCCCATAAAATTGACGGTAAAAATGCGATAGTAATAATCACCTCCATGAGTTAAGTCTGCTGTATCAAGGTAGAAGAATTCGCCAGGGGAGGCATCTATGGTCGCGATTACATCATCTTCATCATGAGATGGAAGTGAATTGTAGTTTCGAACTATCTTTACCTGTCCATTTTCATAGTTATAATCTGTGCCTATCTCCCAGTTTAGCAATACTTCACGCTGCCCATTATCAGGTGGCGTTTGGGCAGCAGAGGTATAAGTTTGATAGAAGATTGGCCTTTCTTGAATATATAGTTCTGCAATCCAATCTTCGCCCATATCAACGTTATGCACGCTTACCTGAGCAATAGCTCCGAAATAATCTCCACCATCCCATACAGCAGCGCTAGAAATAGGTTTGCCACCTATGTACAAACGATCCATACCTGATTTCAGTATGTCGGTCAACTCGGAAGCAATTGATACCTCTTCTCCGTTGATATAGATGATAACATAATCTGAGTCTGCTGCTATCCCGGCCCATCTCAACGTCACCATTGTCCATTCATTCTCTGGGATAGTTACCGGGGGAGCCCACGACCGAACCCCAGAGCTGAGATCACTGGATTGCCAAACAATTTCATTACCCTGGGTGCCAACCATCCATCCAATGTCATTAGATGCCTCTTCTGTGGAAGTCCCAATTATCCATCGAGCAGTATCATCGATATTGTTTGGGTTAATCCAGAAGTTGATGGTAATACGTTCCAAATCTTGGACAAAATCATCTGTATCACTTATGTCGGTTTCAATTATGTCGTATTCACCGTCAAAATTTACTCCAACAGGTTTATATCGAGTTGTCCCGTCTTGAGGACTTGTCGAACCTGACCAGAAGTTATCTCCTACTACTTCAGACCCTAAAACTCCGTGCAACCCATTCCCAGAGGAATCAAATGTTATTGATCCTGAACCTTCAACGAAGTTGTATATCAGGGCGGAATTAATACCCCTCTCTACACCTGGCAATACACGAGTAATCGCATTGGCAAAGTTAACTCCATCTGGCAGAATGCGATCATAAGGTACACCCGTAACAAATCTACCAGAAGGGCTGAAGTGCTTATCCTTATTGAAGGTCCAAACGCCGTAGTAGTATGTCTGTCCCTCTGTCAGACCTTCGTCCTTCACTGCTTCAAGAATTCCTTCAGCTACTATCACTCCATCAGCGGGGTGCATCGGAAATCTGTCGGTACGTCGAACTACTCTGATGCCTGCAAAATCATAAACACTATCTTGGAAGCTGGATTGGATAAGTTGGTCAAAGCTTTGGTCGTCATCTTGTAAGAAATCCGCTCCTGAAGGTGCGACAAATAGAGTTGTTTTAGTGAGTGAACCTCCAAACGTCAATAGGTTTGTGGTGATGTCACCTGGGTAAGTGTTTTGTAGTTTGTTGAGAAGCTTCTTGGCATAAGTGTATCTATCACCGTTGTTATCATTCCAAGTCATTGACCCTGATTCATCAATGATCATTGTAAGCAAACGATCTTCTAATTCTAACTGTAGATGATTTGTCCCTGATTCTGGACCTGTTCTGAAGTGAGTTCCATCGGTGAAATCTTCGATGGTAATGGTAGACACGTCGGGTGGCCGCGTCTCTATTATTCCATATGGCGTCAGAGCCTCACGATACTCATATAGATCAAACGAATAGTTGAAGGTAGATGAAAAATCGATGTTAGTCTGTCCGTAATCAGTGCTTATGAATTGTTCGCCTATAGAACTCATACTTTATAGTAATCCCAAGAAGCAAAGTGTTTTGAGCTTCCACCTATTTGCCAGTATTCTATTGATAAACCATCATAGAATGTAACTCCCATGCCAGCAGAATCACGTATCTCATAGTTAAACTTCTCAGAAGCATTGATGGTGAGCGAATTCAGCCAAGCCCATGCCGTAGTAGAAGGAGACGCCTGCGGGTTCAGCAGATCATCAACTTCACCACCATAAAGTGATCTCAATCTCACAGCCGTGTTGAATGGACCTTTGGAAGATGGCAGGGGCAATGAATAGTTGTCATTTGACAACTCGCTATCAATCTGAGTATTCTGAGTAAACATCCATTGGTCAAGGATGGTGGTATTGCGCTCTGCTAGATATACGGTAAAAGTGTGTAAACCACCTTCTTCCAAAAACAAAGACCCAAATCTCGTCCAACGAGGGGCAGCCAGCCAGCCAGACAAATCTGAACCTAAGTTCATACGACGCAAATCAGTCGTATCATCGTCAAACCCATAAAATATTCCATTACCGTCCACGTATCCAAATCCCCAAAGCTGGTATACACCAGCCTGTGGAAAGAACACGTTATACTTTAGATACGGAGCATTCGCTATCGCATCCTCTTCTGTGTCCCAATCATCATCTTGCTCTGTATTTTGTATAGTTGTCCCACTTGTTTCCCACCCATTAGAGGGAGCCCAGTGGGCTACAGGGCTAAATATCCAATTGTGGCGACTCTCAGACCAAATGGCGGCAGGGAAGGCAATCTGCCCTCCGGTCCCCACTACAAAGTCGTTTCTGTCAGTAGTAGTAACACTCAGATTCAGGCTAATCTTATCAATTGTCTTTGGCCCACTGAAGGAGACGACCTGCCCAAGTATGGTCCCTGGTTCGTAGGCGGCTCTTGTTGGGCCTAATATCTTTTCAGACACACCTGTACTAATTTCCAGAGAATTTATAACCGGTGTGTCCAACTGTAGCGGGTCTACAATAGACGATTCGCTTGTAGATGGGCTGAGCCTCATCCTGACCTGCTGGTATCTGCCCCTTACCCAAATATTGAGTTCATCGTTGGTATAGTTGGTTGCAGTCAAGACAGCATTTGGAGCAGTAAACCCCGTCCACGATGGTTCGATATCTGTTGGGCTAAACGAGGTGTCACTCGCTCTAAAAGAAAACTGGACGGATGAGTTATTTGGATTCTCGTAGTTCACGTAAACGCCTGATAGTAAACTGTTGTCTCTTCCTGTGTCAAAAACATCGGATAGGAAATTGACTGCCTCAAATCTGTGGGCATCTGAGTAGTTGCCTATCAAATCTGATATGTATATTGTAGAACGACCAAGATATGTATCTGGGTCTTCTATGATGTTTCTCAGATCATCTGGATCAGTCCATTCCGAAATTGATAGTTCATCAATTAATCCAGCAAAACCATACGATGGGTTTATAGAGGAAGAGCCTATACTAAAATAGCTTGCTGTATTAGATGAAAAGCTCTGATTATGAACCCCATCAATTGGCTGACCATATTCATGATCTACAATAAGTAACTGTGACCTGTGGGGTGGCGCAGCCCTAGAAACAGCAAATAATGCGTGGTGCCACTCTGTGTCTATAGCAACTGCCCCACCCAGAGGTGGGATTCCAAGAATAGATGATCCGTTATAGATAAACCCCTGGATAGTGTTGTCTATAATCCCTATTCCCCAGTACGCTTCATAGTTAGGAGCCTCGACATCTGTATGCCCTCCTGCTATGATTGCGAATTTGTCTCCATAATCAGTCAAATAACTCTTAAACCACACGCTCATATAACCTGGACCAATGGTCGGAAACAAAAAATCACTGGCAGATGATACGATCAAGCCCGCGTTCCTGTTTATAGAGTTGTACCCGTATTCGGACAACTCATCAGTCCCAAACGATGCTACAGTGTGGTCTAAATTACCACCAACAGAAGGATTGAGAGTATCGTCATCATCTTTAAGATCAGCATTAAAACCGGATGGTTGATTGTACTCGGTGCGCTGTCTTTGTCCCCAACTCCATCTTGCAACACGCTGAGCAGAGTAGTCGCCCGTACCGATATGAGGACATCGGGCGAATGGTAGCTTCAGGGCGCTGCCAACAAGCCGCGGCAAGCGCCCTGAAGTGGATTCGTTGATCCAATCGGTCCATCCCTCTTGACTGTCCCAACGAACTACGCTACTCATCCAAATACTCCTTCGCCTGGAGTTACGTCTATTGATTTAATCTTGTTGTAGGACATAACTACCAGATATTGTTTGGTATCACCTTCGTGCAGATGAATTTTATGAATTGAATCAAACCCAGGAACCTTGTGTCTTGTCCATAAACTTTCCTGCACATCATCATCTGGGTCATCCCAGAAACGGTATATCTTGCCGCTATTGGAGCAGCAGTATAATGCATCTGTGCCAGAAACGATGTCGTTGATTACAACATTTGAGCTGTCCAAGGATGTTTCTTCAACCTCATTGTCTAATCCGAATTGAATACTATCAGACAGCACTGAGTTACCATCATTATACAACCCATGATCTGTTCCGACCCACAAAAGACTCTTAAATCTGTGGACAGCGTTTACCACAGAAGTGTTTTGTTCTATCCTGCCAATAGCCAGAAATTCCAAACCCGACCCTGATGTATAGAAATACCGATCCGACTCAAGAATCAGGAAAGTATCCTTGTAAAATTGACGCACTCGTTGCCTAAAGGCATCTTGTGCTGCCTGTGGAGCAGTTAATGATAAAGTAACGTCTGATGGATACCAAGTTCCAAAGTTGTTATCATTGTAAAAAGGTCCATCTTCCGTGAATACCACTTTGTTGTTGTTGATTATAGTAAACGACTCAAACTCTGTTGGTAGGTTAATAGTTGCCAATTCTTCCCAGGTGGAGCCAAAATCATCGGTCAGGTATATATGACTCTTACCTGATGCTTTTTCGCTGGCTACCACATACACTAAGTTAGACGAAGTAACATAAAGATCGGTCACGTTCATAGGGAATGCCCCGTTACCGGGTCTAACGATATTTTCAACTTCCAATTCTCCATTGGCGTCGAATACATACTGGATAATGTCGCTATCAGTTGCTACCCATAATCTTCCATCACTGAACATGTGTATCTCATAGGCGTACCTCGGCTCGGCATGGTTCAAAACCTTGATCAAAGTGATATAGTCTATAGTAGAGTTTATCTTGTCGTACCAAGTATTGGTATAAGAAGCATAGAATTTACTTTGTACGTTAGAAACCCTATACCGGTCAAACAAGTAGTTATGTTGCTGCTCCAAGAATATGCCAGTTTTGATAAGGTTGGTATTGAAGATACGACCCATATGCGAGGTCATTCCAGTGTTATAGTCCTCTAACCGGTCTTCTAGATTTCTGTGAGTATACTCACCAATGTTGGCTATTTGGGTATTAAATACGGTGATTTCTAGATGATCAAACTTGTCAAATGAGAGCTTCTCTCTTTCCTCTAAGTCTGTGGTGTTAGTGAAAGCCTGGAGAAAGTCAATCTCGCCATCAAATGCGTCCAAGGTAATTCCGAATGATTCTTCGGACTCAAAATCTTCCTTCTCTTCCAGCAAAGCTGCCTTGCTTGCAGGGTCTCCATCTGTTCTGCGTATTCCTGAGACGACTATCTCTGGGTCTATGAGACCGACACTGTCTTTTAGATCGTTTGTGATCAGACTCATAAATCTTGTGTAATTATTAAGGAAATCTACCACCGTACTGTTATTAACAAGTGATGCCCCACCCTCTCCACCGTTAATTATGGTCTGAGCACTGTTTAATGTTGCAGTTTGGTATGTTTGAGCATCCGGTATCATACTATTGAATGTTGTTAAGTCTGCTAAGCTGTTGATTCTTGATTGTATCAACTGAGCTTCAGCAACCATTTCATCCTCATCCAACTCGAAATACAGCCATGTGGGAAAACCGTTCTTGTACAAGAATACTTCCGCTTGCGGGTTGGTCATTGCCCATCCGCTATTAGATGCGTAGAAAGTTTTGCGTGGCAAATTGGCGGAATATACAACATCACTAACATTTTGTGGTTCTCTGAATGACACTACACCATTGAAGGCGTTATATATGTAGCCAATATTGATTTCAGCATTGTTGAGATAGAAGGATGGAAGCTCATGGTTGCGGTATTCTCGTTTGGTAGACAACTTGCCAAGGTCGTTGATTATCATTAGACGGTTTTCTTGTCCAACAAATAACTGGTATGATCCTTCATCTATTTGCACGGTATCAAGCCCAAATGCGACCAACACATCTACTCCTCTATCAAGATCGGAATACACCTTCTCAAAGACTACTTCTAATCCAGTCGTCAGAGACCCCTCTGTGTTGGCATAAACTCCATTTCCAGTCGAGATGTACAACTGACTATTGAAATATTCCATCTTCCATATGTCAAATATGCCGTGCTGCTCCTCAAAATTAGCAATAACAGTGAAGTTGGAATCTGACTTCCGTTTTCTTAATACATGCTTTCTAGTTATAGCAATGATAACAGGGTTTAATGGGTCATTACTAATGTCCATAAAAGAGTAAGCCACCAGTCCACCTGTATCTAAGCCGGAATCATCCCACGTTTCGCCTTGATCAAGGGTCTTGTATATACCAATCTCAGTTGATGCCCATATCTCATCTTGCCCGGATGATATGTGGTAGTGGTACATTCCGTAGCAATCTGTCGAGAATGCATTAATAGGCAACGTCTGCTTGAAATTAGCATACCTGAAAATCAGACCAATATCTAAAAAGTACACACCCCTGTCAGTAGAAACGTATATGTTGCCCACTGAGTCTTCGGTTATATCTTTAATGAACTGTATACCGGTTAACCCGCCTGCGGCAAACCAAAACTCTGGATCAACTGAGAACAACACGTCATTTGCTGTAATCGCCCATAGAAATCTGTTATTCTGAGCCCTGTAAAATTTATAAACTGGCGTATCAGTAAGCCGGGCTTGAGACCAGTTAATTCCAAAGTCCCCAGATGTCTGAATACCTTGGCTCGTTCCTGCCACGAGCAAATCATCTACTTGATCTAATTTATCTATAAAAAGTTCAATAAGCCCGTCCGGTGGGTTGTCTGGATTGATGGTGAATGCTAGATGTTCTAGAACACCCAGCCCCCTTGTTAGTATCCCATTCCCATTTTCTAGGTTAGTCACTCGGGATTTTTGAAGATCGATATCAACCTCCTGCCATTCATCACCAGCGGTAATTAGGGTTGATCCTTTCGGGACAACACCTCCACTTGGATCGGCAAATATCTCATCAACCCCGACCCATTCTAGTGGACCCACAATTCCTCCATCTGATCCAGTATCTAGGTCGGTTGCTGTAATTTCTCGAATGCCAAGTCCTAGATATAAAGAACCGGTGTTAAGCTTAGCTCTGAACCGTATCCTCTTTGCCAAGTCGATGACTGGGTTTGGCTGGTTATCTGCGTTCCTTGAGGTTATTCTCACCCACCTATATTCTTCATCATCTGCGAATTCCCACTCAAAACGGTAAGCCTTTTCACTTTGAAATCCACCTGGATCACTGCTAACTCTGGCATTGTCTACCACATAGGCCAAATTAAGAACCGGCTTGTTTGCAGTATTGAATCCGTAATATTCACGGTAAGTCATTGCTGTAGGAGGTGATCCCAAGGTCTCAAACTTAAAGATTGCGTGACGACCAGGGGTATAAGCGCTACTGTCAATAAAATCAAGAAGCAGGCTCATCACGTTTATAGATACTGATTCCCCGTCTGTAAACTCGTCTGGATAAATTGTCATAGTAGACAAATTGGAGATGGTCTTAATTGCACTTGAACTTAGGTCTATACTATCCACGTACTCCGATGGATCAAGAACTGAAATCTTAACACTTAAACCAGTGCCAGCACTCGACTGTCCAACTAAATTCAATACTGCTGATGACAAAGTATTAAGTAATGGAACATCAACCGCAAATCTTAGATACGTATCTGAAATAACACCGCCAAAATGCCCAACCTTTAATGAGTCAGGGCTAGACATCCACCAGTAATCATCATTGACCAACGTAAAACCAAGAAAATGCTCACCCGACACTGTTGTGAGAGCGGTACTGGATACCGTCTTGGCGTTTGTATCAAACCCAAGTCTAAATAGATTGGTATCTGACCCACTCTCGGAGTTGGATATCACACGCTGGTTATCTTTGTCATATGCGAAGTCTAGATAATCAGTGCCGGGGTGGTTAGCGACATGACTAAGACTCCAAGCATCACCCTGCCCTGGCGATTTACCGACAGGAGGTGATGCCTTCCATGTCTGTGCTTCGGTGTCGTACAAAATACCTGGGTTTATATCGCCGCCCCCAATGCCGAGATTTGGTAAAGTATCGAAAGAGTTTAAGAATGTCGGGCTCAGATTAATAGTAAAGCTGGGGTTAAAGGTGATTGCCACCCAATTTGTTACTTCCCCAAAATATTGCCAACTGTTTGACCCAGTTAGAGTATAGAAACGATCTAGGTCAGCATTGTATCCCAGTCTACTAAGCCCGTCAAAGTTGTTATCTACAAGTTGTGTAGTCAACAGTCGTCCAGTCGCCAAATCTATTTCGTGCAGATAAGAGTTAAACGAAATATCGATAGTCCCTATATATGCCTTGTTGATGGGGCCTATGGCAATATTTCTTCTAGGAACTCCGGTGTTGGCATCTGAGATAGTTGCGATGGTATAAAAATCATCTGTGGACCAATTATATGCCTTAAATACTTGTTCTTGAGAATCTGTAAAACAGAAAAGAGTGTTATCTATGAATTCGTAATCGTTGGCCGTGTCGTATTCAGTTTCTAAGCTAGATGTGGCATCCGAACTTTGTTTTAGATTAAGCACCGTTTCTGTTGAGTAAGACGGTTTTTGGAATCCTACGACCAGCCCATCGTCATATGTATCGAAGTCGATGATTTCTTTGATTCTGCCATCACTATCGATAATAGCGTAGAATGTAGTCCCATCACCGAATGTCTTAGTGTCGTCTTCATTTCCTTCTGGGATGATGAAATTGTGGTTGTCAAATCTTTGCAGCAGGTATCTCTTAGGGAAAACAATCTCTCTAATCCTACCTTCGTGATTTAAGGACGGAAGTTGCTCAAAGTTTAACTCGCCGAATTGGATTTGTTTAGCATGGATGTTGTCGAACCTGTAGGCATCTAAGACGTTTTGAACCTCTTCCAGTCCCAAAACTCTCATTTCTATTTCGGAATCTTCACTGATAGGCTCGGAGAATACAATGCGCCCTAGTACATCATCCACCTCAAAAAATACTCTGGGATACCTATCGTTGATCTTAACTATATACGTGCCACCCTGGATGTTTTGCTGAGTAAACCATATTCTGCCATCTACTGTTGCCCAATCGGTGACAATCATTTCTGGGTTAAGGTCAATTCTTTCTGGATCAAGGATATTAATTTCACGATGCTTGTGATCGAGTATGTATTGGAAGGCATACTCTGCAAGAGGATCGGCCAAGTTCTTGATTTCACGCCTGCAAGTTACATCAGGTTCTTGAAAATCACCGTTCGCCAAAGTTATTTCACCTAAGCATATCGAGTTGGGTGGGGAAGTGTCAGTAGTCTGCACCACAATATCTGCATCGTTAATGGCCTTGTCTATGATATAGTATATTGTCGTGCCATCTACTAAAGGAAAGTCTTCATCCACATATTCAAAGGTTTCTTTACTGACATTTGCTATCACTTCCCAGGAGTGTAGATTATCAACACTCCTGTATACTGTAAACGAATCAAATTCTTCTGTCAGGGAATCCCATGAAATCTGTACTTCATCACCAACCAACATTGCTGACACGCTAGTAGGTTCTGTAAGTGCCCCCTCGACGCGAGGTATGTCTCTCACAAAATTAAGGTTGACTGACTCATTTGCAAGGTTATCCGATTCTCTGCCGTATATATCTACTGCTGTCATGTAGTACGAGTATACTTGGTCGTTTGTTAGACCATAATCAGTGAATCTGGTTATTGGAACTGGTATAGTATCACGCAAAGTCCAGTCGGCATCATCAAGGGTTATTTCACCCGATTTGCGATATAACTTGTAATAGCTCGTGTAAGATGTAGTACTGTTGTCCCAAGTTAGAAGAATTTGTTTGTCTGATGCTTGAGTGGTCAAGTTATTTGGAGCATCCGGTTGGGGCAGAGTGTTAACACCAATAGTTATTTCGATACTTATGGATGGGTTGCCTTTCGTACCTTCTGCATCGATTGGTGTAAGATATACCGTATACTTTTTGTCTTCTACGGCATCTTCATATACGTATTTTGTTGCCCTGCCCACGTTCTCATTTATGACCTCTACAGCATCGTCATACCCCTCTTCTGGGTCAAGATGATATTCTTCTGTTATTAGGACATTAACATCAACAGTATCATCTTGGTTTTCCCATGTGACGATCAGATTTCCAGTGTCCAAATCATAATCGGTCTGAATATTAGCCAGCGACTTAGGGAGGGAGAATTTGGCCGTTACAAATCTAATGTAACTACCAGCACTTTCAAACCCATTAATATCAAGAGCGGTGAATCTAAAAGTCACCAGAGTATCTTCTGGTATGGAAAAATACTGAGAACCATCGAATGTATACAGAGAAATCTGCTCCGATGTCTCGCCTGGTGGGATATCAATTGACTGAGTCTCGTCCTGGTCACCGATGCGAGGATAAATCTTATATCTTGAAGTGGTTGCGGGATCGTACTCGGTATCTCCCGACGCCCACGAGAAATCGATACGAACCCCAAATTCACCTACCTCAAATGAATAAGCGATGCCTACTGGGTCTCTAGGAGCAGGGGACGGTTGAGTCGATAATAGCCGTGCGACCCCCGAAGATTTCCTGCCTACGTAATCTACTGATTGTAGAGTAATCTCATAAGTCCTACCTATTAGTAGAGCAGATATGGTTTCATAGTACAATGCTTTATTTACCACATCCTCTCTTCTGGTGGATTCAATTGGAGAATTGTCTGTATCTAACTGTACGTAAGTTACTAGCCAATGATCAATTAATGAGAAATCTATGGCTGGCGGGCTCTTCCACAGAAGGTAAATCTCACCTTCTGATTCGTACATTTCTGTTTCAATTGGATTGGGAGGTAAATGCGAAGTTAACCCGACAGCGATGCTGTTTGTGGCTGGTGTTGTAGATATATTCCCACTCTGGTCCACAGCATATACTCTATAATCATAGGTAGCGTTCTCATCTACTTCGTCTTCATACTTGGTGTCTATGGTTGTAGTTACAGTAACAAAATCACCGGCATCCTTGCTGCGGGTGATTAAGTAGTGGTCAAAATCTACATCAGATACACCTGTCCATGATAGGGGGATATTAAATCTATATCTAGTGGATGACTCAGTGGCGGATGAAATAACCAAACTGGTTGGATCAGCAGGAGGACCGGCGTCCACATAAGTTACTGATACAATATCTGACTTGGGGCCTTCTGCTCCTATGATACCTACCCGACGCTGAGCAAAGATGTAGAATGTTCCATTGTCAGACAATGTGAATGTCTGATCGTCGAATGTGTTGACATAATAACCATCTATAATCCCACCACCCTCTGTCACCGTGATGTCTGGAAAGACTGATTCCTTGATCTCCCAGCCATAGATATAACCATCACCGATAATCTCTGCAACGCGGTACATCTGATTATCGATGGTGGAGAATCTACGTCTGTCAGACAGTGATGAGTACGCATCTCCATCCAAGAATGCTTCTAATAGATAATGCTCAGTTCGTATGGGCATTTCGTTTCCTTATGAGGATGGTGGGATAAGATTGAGCTTTACAGTTTCGCCATTTTCTAGTTCAAATTGGGCAATGAAGTTGAATATCTGTGGTAGTTGCGCATCGCAATACTCATTTATCGTAGACCTCGACAGATTTTCTGCTGGGACGATAGTTTCTACTTCCCCTGGAACGGTCCAATATAGGATTAGACCCTGGTTGAATAATGACTCAAAATATTGTACCTCTATGCGATGATATCCTGCGTTCAAATCTAAAGAATCACCATAGCGTTTGGTCATGGGTTGTAAGTAGTCGTTATCAACTACTAAATTGTTGTTTATAAACAGTTTAGAGCCGTCATCCGACTCAGTAGCAAAAGTATACTCTCCTGATACTGGACAGTAGATATTACCGATAAATGTAATAGCAAAGTTGTCATTGCATAGACTTAAATCAACTGTCGGGTCTGTAGACTTCCATGCCCCCGAATGCGTAGGGAAGTTGATCATGGTTTCCACTCCTGTGGCTACAGGAGTATGTTCAGAAAAATTAGGCATTTCATTAATCTGTGTTAGACAATAGTATTTAGCAAGCAGCCCTGCTTCTTGCGTGACATTGCAGGCAGAGCAAATATATGAAACGTTATCCAAGATAGTTTCAAAATCGGACCCACCATCAGTACTTATTTCCTCGATGGTTAGATACAATTTACTTGTGGTGCTCACTTCAGTTGCCCCTGGCTCAAAGTATATGGTCTTCGTTTCACCAGAGCCGATCTCTAGCCCGTCAGATGGAAAGACATTGTCCGGGCCGCCAAGATACGACCACCCCGTTTGGTCATTACTAGTGAAGTAAGTGTTCACCAATTGAGTTCTAAACGGATCACTGTAAAATCTGATTCTGAAATCATAGTTCTTAGCTGATGCGGTTAGATTATCAAAGTCAAACTGTATAACACATATGAATGAGGATGCATCATATGGATCACCTGGGTTACTTGTCGGGGTTAATTGAGGTATCCCTGGAGACAGTAGTTTTGCTCCAATGCGTAGGTTGCTGCCAAATTGGCCCTGAGTCGTCGTAAATAACCTGTTAGGCTCGATTACCTGGTAACCGCCAAAATCAACACTATCCTTAGTATTTATGCCAAAAACGATATCCGATGAGACGGGTATGTATGTATTGGCAGTAAGGAGACCCTTAATTGGCCTACTCGGCAATACAAAGTTGGTGGTGAAGAAGTGGCTTGCCTGTGACGTTATGTTGCTTAGGGTCACTGACGTTAGTGACGGAGATAGGTCTCTTACCTGGCTCGTCAATATAACTCTAAACTGCAAATACTGATCTGTAATATGTTCTAGTTGTGCTACACCGCTAGAACCAATGACTATATTTGCACTCCAATCTGCGTCCTCCACGTCGTCTTCGGTAACCCCGCTTCTGACCTGCAAGTTAATGCTGGTCCCGATTGGCTCGTCACCTACCCATGTGATGCTTTTCCAAGAGACTAGATCATTGGAGCCATTCAGTATTTCGGAAGTGAAAATGCCCACTTCCTGATCAATTTGATCGGCAGAGTAAAAAACTCTGTTGTTAGGTGACTCGTATGAGTAGACAACATCCCCAGAGCTATCTACGTCTACAATCCTTCCCTCATTAACAAAGTCAGCTAAGTCCTCAATCTTCAGTGAGTATGCTTGACAACAGGTTATCGCAGGGTTAGCATCTTCATCTGGGCATACAATTGGATTGCCGTTCTCATCTACGGTTGTAGGAGGTGAACTGATATTCCCTGCTTTATCACGGAGCCGTAGATATACAGTTTTCTCGGTTAACTGGGCGGTCCACTTTGTAATCTTTGAATCCGATATAACCCAAATTCCTTCCACACCGTTAGTTTCATATTGGACAAAGTCATTAACATCTTCATCGTGTCTGTAGAAAAATTCCCAGGCAGGGTTTAAGTGTCTAAATAGGTTTTCACCTACTGCTGCAACAGCTGTGGTTCCTGTGGAGGTGTCTTCTGTTGATAGTGCGGAGTTTTCAACACTGTCTATTAGGTGTATGTCTTTGCCGAAAGAGCTATAACTCTTGACGAAATCAAAGGCATCCATGTTGGCTCGATATATCGTCGTTGAATCACTTGTACCTGCATATAATTGGGCCTGATCAGGTGATACAACTATGTCGGCATCCTTTACGTGGACTTCATGAATATCAGTATCAGACGAATCAAAGATGATCAAGTTATCGTTCGTCTCTAGGTTAATCGAGTATACGCGACCCTGTCCTCCTGTTGCAACTACCATAGTATTAGAGAAGACATCAATGTCGTTGATTGAGTCCCCTATGTTGGTATATAGCAAGGAGAGACTATTGTCCTTAAATTGGTAGATCGATCCGTTGCTCGCCCCAAAATATACAATTTGGTCTGCGCCCTCTGCTATACCTCGGGCATATTGGGCAGCAGCCGTCCCGCCCATGAGACCGAATGGCATTTCAGCGATGCCGTCAGTGCATCTCCAGATATTTCCTTCTGCTCCAGCAGTAGAAGAACCTGTAGTCAGGTATATGGTGTTGTTAACATTTTTCATACCGGTGACAACACGGTTGGTGTCAATGCTGTCTATTGCCTGAACTGCTGTCCATTCGTCTTCTTCTGGATCGTATCTGAATATAACAACTGGTGAGCTAGTGGCAGCAAATAGGTAGTTAATTGAAGTTCTTTCATCAAACCAAGTTGCTAGAGCAGCACCGGTGCCGACATCATATGTAGTCGTTCCAATAGTTGCTGTAGATGGGAAAGACAAGCTGTCAAATACGTTGTTGATTCCTTCACCTATGTCATGCTCCACAATGCTTTTAATGGGCAAGAAATCTTGAGGGGTCTCACCGTCTGTTGTGAAGTTAGGATAGTTAGATAACATATACCCATCTATACCAGAGAGGTCATCCGTGGCATAGACCCTGAACCTAATTTTTGTTCTGCTAAGAGTTTCAATCTGCTCTATGCAACCTTCTGGTGGTCGAGTGTCTAGGGTAATGGTTGTAAAGGGTAGGCTGGATTCACCCGAATAAAGCAGGACAGCGTTATTGTCAGCCTGAGACAAAAACAAGAATTGATCTTGGCTGGTTTTTCCGACCTTCGTTACAACAGTGCGTTTTTCTCCCAAGACTGCTCGCTCTATGGCTTTTTGGTTGAAGTCATGGAATTCTGAAAAACGCTCAGATATTTCCACCTCAACTTGATCATTTACCAGCAGATCAGTGAGGAAGAAGATTGATGACTCAGATACTACATACCCAAAATCTAGCTTGTTTCGGTTGATGTATACCGACGCTGACTCACTATTAATGGAGCCAGTTTCGATAGCATCAGGCTCTATGATATAGTATATGTTCTTATCATATAACTGTTCAGTCGATATCTCCGAGTTGTCATAATGTACTATTTCGTCACTTATGATATCATGAGCCTTGTCCCTAAACACAATTTCATGAAGAGTATATAGCGCTCCAACCCACAAGCTGTTTGTATTTCTATCCCAAAGCACAGAGTTTACGTTGTTGTTGACCAAATCATGGGTATCAACGTTGATATTGACAAACTTTGTGCCGTTCATCTTCTCTACACCGCTTGCCGTCGCCACATAACGCAGGTGTTTATCTACGATAGTAATGTCATTTACATGTGCAGAGCGCATGCCACTCGATCTGTCAAATTTCATCTTATTGCGGCTGCTTTCCACTCTCCACAAACCAGTATCAGTTCCGGCCCAGATGATATTATTCTCATCCACTTCAATTACTTTGACTATAGATTCCATTGTAATTGCTGAAGTAGTAGAGCCTGGCGCTCCGATGTAGATATATGATGCACTTCCATCGGGTTCGTGAGCAGCAATATACGCTTTACCCTGTCGGTCTACCGCAATGTCATTGACTATTTTTTCGCCAATAGTAGACGATCCTGCTTCTGCGGTATCGTCTAGGCTTGTCCATGTACGTCCTGCATCCTGTGAAATTACCACACCTCTTGTGGTGCCGACATACCAAACCCCATTTCCTCCCCAGGCAACGGCAGTTGTTAGTAACCCTTTCGATTCTCCAGTGCCTACATCAGTAGTCATTAGTAGACATTTTTCTTCTGAGCATGAGCCTGCATAGGAGCTGGTGTGCCCCTCTATTTGCAAGAGTTGACCAGTAGTCTTGTTGTAGTAGATTAGCCCACCGAATGTGGCTGCCACCAAATTACCAAAAGCATCAACAAACAAATCATTGATTCGGGGGTCAGGCCAGTCTTGGACTGTATCAGGGTTAAAGTTTGTTATCGTCTGCGGTTTGGCGTCATAACCAAAATACATCTTGATATCTCGCCAATGAGCACGCATACCAACACTCTCTGCAAAGTCACCAAAGGCAAATTCTTTGCTATCTACACGACTAACAGTAGAGTTATCTAGCGATGTAGTTGTGTAGGTCCAGACAAAGTTTTCACCAGGCCCAGGATCAACGTCCTCTGATGTTACTTCGTGGTCTATTGTAACATCTCCGATTAGTTGATAGTCAGGGTACTCCTTGCTTGACAACGTAGAGCTTCTAGGCTGAGAGAAATCATACAATACTAGCGAGGTTTGTGAGGACGACAGCGGGATTACTGCTGGGTTGGCAGCGGATTTTGTTCCGATATCTATTTGAACATCAGTATCGCCGAAGTAAGATGCGTAGTATTCATTCACTGACGGGTTGTACGAGGACAGAAACAGATCGTTATCTTTCTCAAAAACCACCACTCCCTGCCCTCCCCAGAAGCCGGTAGAAGGATTTTTGCAATCAGACAACTGACTGGTAATTGGCTGGGCTGCCTGCCGTGTTAGTCCATTGAAGTAATATGCAGCACTGTATATTTGAGATATAGGTTCAGTTCTATCTTCCCAAGATATTAAGTACACTCTATCTGTTGGGGTAACAGCAACAGATGGGTTGAACGCATTTCTGTTGCCGTCGCTTACCCTGAGTGGCTGTCCGATACCACTAAACTCCCCGCTATCATCTTTAAGTATAGCTCCGGATGAATTCCAGAAATTATCTACTAAATCTCTGAAACCTCGGTAGATGGCAGAAGTGCCCTTCTCTTGGTAGTGGCCTTCGCATACTATATATACGTATGGATACAAATGACCTAACTTGGGATTTTTGAAGTCCACAACATCGTCAGCCTGATATTCATCTGACGAGTTAAACTGCATTATTGGAGTATCTTCACCAAATTGACCAGAAGAATTCCAAGACTGTAGCGCATTAGACCATTCAGCCCAGAAAATCTTATAGTTTCCGTCTCTATTATCTTCCCACACAAGGTGCATGTTGTCGTGGCTGTCAGCAATGATATCAGGCCACCCTTTAGTGCTACGAATGTTGGTGATGCGTGTCTTTGGATTCCAGCCTCCAGCATCCTTGACACTAACAGATATTTCGGATTGTCCCCATGATGTATCTTCATAAGCAACCCACACTCTATCTTTGCTGTCTACGGCAATTGACGGATTCTTCATGCTAAATTGCAATGACTCCGTCACTGCGGCAGGGTTACTCCAGTCCTGTCCGTCGAAGTAGCTATAGAGTATTTGTGATCTTCCGTTGCCATCATCGTGCCAAACAGCATGTTGAATACCAGTACTATCTTCTACTACGGCGGGTTTTCTACTATTCCCTCCAATGGACGCGGGAGTTGTAAATAAACCGGAGGCATTTAATACGAGACTATAATTCGCAGTAGAAGAACTCTGAATCTTTTGGTAGATTAAAAGGTTATCACCTTTACCTGCTATAACATAATCACGGGCAGTGGTAGTTGTGATCGGGACATAAACATTGGCATAGTATAGCCTGATTCTATCTTCGTAGAAGTAAATAATCTCCTGACGACTGCCATCATTCACGTAAACGCCGAAGCCACTTTTGTCGAGATTCTGTTCTTCGTAATCATCTGATTCAAGATTTTCCAGCTCAAATGAGAAACTAACTTGCCAACCCTTGTTATTATCTACGTTGTCAAACCAAGAATGTCCGTGTGTGCGCTGTGAATAATAGTGAATAGCGTGGCTTGCGATTGAGAATTTATATGGGTCATATGGGTCGCCACTATAAAAACCAGTGTCAGTCTGTATCTCTCCCAATGATCTGTATGTAGTATCTATAGTGAACCATCCTATGTTGTAGTTTGGCTCAACTGATGCTAGTTTGCTGGTAGGCACGTTAGACATTCGGTCAAAGTCTTCCGGCGTTATTTCAATATCGGTGCTGCTGGTATTAAATTCATAATCTGGATCATGTTTTTCACCAGATATTTGTGTCACACCATTGGCGGTGCCGATGTACTTACTTCTACCTTCATCAATATGTATGCATGTGATAGGAGAAAAGTTTCTATTGACCGTTGACAACCTTGTGACTTCGTTTGCCTCGTCAAATAGAAGCAGCTTGCTTGATTCGCTAGTATCTTCTGGCGTCCATGACAGGAAGTCGCCAAAGATGAATTCTATGCTTCCACCATCTACGGTTCCAATTTTGGAAAAATAGTAAGTATCCGTATCTTCCAAAGTGTCATCCAGCCCGAATGCCCCGTCCGTAGAATACCTGAAGTATTTGAAAACAGCAGAATTTTCATGCTTGCCATCGATGTCGCCATACTCGATCATTTTTAACTGAGACGGGTTGGTCAGCATACCTTGACCTTCAATGATTAATTCATTGTTCATGAATATGCGTATGTTGCTGCCTTTGCCAGATATTTTGAATGTCTTTCCGCTTGAGGCCCCTGTGATCTGAGTGCTGCTCATGCGCTGGCCAAAAGTGTAAGTCATGGACGTATCTGAGAGGAATGTAACAGATCGCAGACCTATAGTAATGGCGCAGAACGTTGTACCATCATGCACATACAACCCAAAGTTTGGCTTGTAATCGAGCTGGTCTATATCAGACTGCGTTAATGGTTCGCCATCAGAACCATTTACTTCAATACCTCCTCTGAATTCAATAGTCCAGCCGCGCTCGTTGCTGACATTCTCAGACCAACTAGAACCAGCCATACGAATTTCTTTAATAGTGTACTGGTTTTCGTCTATTGGTGTAGAGTCTGATACTGCGATATGTATGAAGTATTTTTGCCCTCTAGATAGCGTACCTGACGGTATAACGTGTGAGTTTTTTACATACTCTATAGCAGAATCATAAACAGGACCATCGAGTGATGGGGTCTTAGTAACCAAAACTCGCAGGTAATCCGGCTTTTCATTAATGGATGCTGTTGATTTGTATATTGTCCACTCCAAGATAGGACTGAGGTCAGTCAGGTTGTCCGCTTCTACTAGCCCACTGACGGTCAAGTCGTCGATGTGCCACAAGACATCTTCAATTACCACAGAGTTAGTTTGTCTCTGTGATATTATGGAACTTCCATCTGAAAGTTTGACAATGGCATATACAATATCGCCCGGATTCAGGGTCGGTCTTATGTATTCCCCAGTTAGATCAGATAGATTATCATTGATATACCACTCAACTGACTCCGTTCCAGTAAACGAAAAATATTCATCATCTTGTATGGTGTATTCTACTTTTAGAATATCATCAACATTCGCGTCTAATGGCAATATCTGGGCCGAGGTTATATTAGAATCAGCGGCGCTAATTTCTACAGCAGTGGTTTCCACCATATGGCCGAACTCTATTCCATCAGAAGGAATAATCTTAGTACTCCAGAACTCTCCTGGGTTGGTAGCGCTTGAGGGTAACGTACATAGATCGTCGTATGCTACCACAGGGAGGTTGTTTCTAAACCACCTTATTTTAGTTCCAGTTTGGCTTTGTCCATCAGCATCATTGAATGTGTAGATCAAATCTATGTGATCGGATGAGCTAGGAGAGGCAGGTGTTAAGGAATATCCTGTAATAAACGGCAGAGAGTTAACCTGGAAGGCAAAAGTAAACCAGACTGAAGAATCGCCTTGATCATCTGTAACCTTAATTTGACCGTAGTAAGTTGACCCCCGTGCAAGACCGATTTGGTGATCAATCTGATAGTTGTTGGCAGATGAATCAACTTCACCAGTGTCCAAAACATTAGCTGAGAACTGATCAGTCCCTTGCTTTGTCGAAGCGGTCCCGAGTTGTAGTTGGTATTTAACTTGTGCTGGGAAACCTGGTTCTGCATTGAGCACCCAAGTGATGATTGGATTTTGGGCGACAATGGGGGTACTGTTGATGGCATCCAGTCCGTTCAGGTTGATATCAGTGATTTGAGACATCTTATATCCTTGCAGTAGTGCCAGTTAGCTTAAGCCCGTTGTTTGTGCGCACAGCTTGATCTCTATTCTGTATGTTAATGTTTTTGATATTGCTGTCGTTAACGTAGTTGAACTCATTATCCCAAACTGGGCTTTCACCACGCAATATATCGCCGTTAGATCGTGCAACGTATATTCTGCCACCTTCAGAATAAATCTGATTAGTTGTTACTGTGGTTGGTTGCTCGTAACCTACTCCGAAATAGTCATATTGATATCCTGATATATCTTCATCGAGCAACCCTTCCCAGCCAAACTTGAAAACTCTACCTGGGTCGTTAGAATAAAGACCTAATCCTCCACCTCGAATTGCTAGTTCAGAGATGTATCCGCCATCTTGGTATGTTTTATGCTCTAATGGCCCGTGATACGAGGAATTGAGCTTAATGTATGATCCTGCTGGAGTAGTTATATTCACTGATGGCCCGGCGAATTCCTTGCTTATTCTACCGTCCACAAAGATTTTTATCACTGATGCTGAGTTTGCAGTGTGGTGGCTTATGAATATATGGTGAAGACCTGGAGCATAACCGTCAGATTCGTATCTGTGTGTAGGCTTATAGTTAGTTGAGCATACTTCGTACCTGATAGCATTTGTAGTATCCGACGCCGCTACCTCGTATGCAAGTATTTCAGCAGTAGAAGAGACAGTTTTTTCTACATTCCCTTCTGTATCTATGGTGGTATCTGCTATCGCTACCAATGGGGCTACCTTGGAAGTAGTCTGTCTCGTGCGATCATGTCTTGTATATCCAACTGGTCCAGGCGAGTACCACCAGAACGACATGGCAAATGAAAACTGACCAGCAGAACTAAGCTGTATCAGTCCAGGCTGACTAGATACAAAGCCAACTCCATCGCGAAAAATGAGACCATATTTGGTCTGAGTGGTATCAGTGACCAAATCATAACGCTGAAAAGGCTGAAATTCTGCCGTACCAGATGCAATAATAAAATCGTTATTCTGTATCTCATCTGATAACGTTCGATCAAATAGCCATAACCCACGGGATGTACTAACGAAAGACATTATGATGCATCTCCATCTGATACGAAGTCGTATTCGTACTTCACGTATATGATCGATCCAGTGTTACTCGAAGTCTTTTTGTTGGGAGTCAATGTGCTCTTAATCCAGACGTAAAATGCATCATGGTCCCTGAAGGTTGAACCGCCATCTCTCAAAGAATCAATTTTATCTGCGCCTCCGTCCGAGAAAAACCCCAAAAATCTACCAGAGTTAGTAACAGGCGAAGTATTGTCATTAGAAAATCTTTGTGCGGGAGCTGAAAGTATCCTCACCGGCGTCCCAGCAGCATATGTTAAAGTCCTGTCTATAATGAAAGTCCCCTGTGTTTGCGTGTCGTTAACGTCGAAACTTTTAATCTTAGCCATGTCGGCGGTTCCGTTGTAATCAACTACTACATAGCCGCCTTCATATAAATCTGATCCCGCTTCTAGAGTAGCCCCTCCTCTCGGGTAGGTAAGACACTCCCCGGACATGGTCAATACGTTGGAACTTGACATGGCAGCGTCTAACGTGTCTTCTCTTATGTCGTACTCTGGAATCTCGATTCCTATATCCACCTGGACATCACTATCAGATGATTGCCTTAACGCAACTTGAATGCCTGAAGTATCTGTGTTTTCCAAAACTAAAGCTATACATCTGTACTTCACTAACTCATCTGTAGGTCGGTTGTCGAATAGATTATCAATCTCCAAAAAACTAACTACTTCACGAGTAGGGACTACACTTGAAGGATAAGATTGATTCGGTGAGACCCCTCTTATTACCGACAGCAGTTGCTTGTTGGCGTCACTTGATGACCCATAGCGCATCACTTCTGGTCCTATCTGTACTAAGCCGGAAGTCTCTGGTATTGTAGTGTCATCAGATAGTTGCACGTAAGTCTGAGTGGAGCTAAGAAACTCATCTATCTTACCAGTGGTATATATAGAATTAGGAGCGATATAACCTCCTGTACTATTGCTGGGCGTCTCCTGATTTGATGTCGGGTCTGCTGTAGTGTATTTCATTGAGAACTGAGGAACTATAGAATCATCATAAGATTCCTGCCACGTTACTATAAGCCTTGGAGGAGAGGAAATTTCACCATCATCGGCTTCTCTCCACGCATCCCCAGTGTCTTCAAGGGTATTAAGATTGCCAATTTCAGCGTCTCCAGTATCAGCATTGTATGCCTGGAGGCCAATTGCTAGCCAATCACCTCCTTGCAGTCTGGTTTCTATATACTGACAAATCAAATCAGAAGGATCATCACCAAGAGTAACTCTCTCTAGAGTTTTTTGTCTGCTCTTAAGTATATGCCCATCCAAAAACGATGCCCCTGTATCAATATCCGACAGCAGGTCCGATGCTGTTGCATGAGTGCTGGGTCGCCTAGAGTCGTTCATCTGCTTAAACTGCACTGTGTGGATCGGATTTCCGGTGTCAGGTCCGGTGCTGGCATAGTTATGCCAAAACTCAATTTCTACTTTGGTCACATTGTAAATGTTACTTGATCCACCGAAGTATGTAGAATAATGACCACTAGATGCCACATCCAACTCAAATGCGACACTTGAATCAGTCCCATCTTCTAAGGATAGTGGGAATGATGTTGACTTCGATACAGCAGTGACACTGCATACGTAATCAAATGGGATGGATATAGTTCTGGTTATTAGATCAGCCATTATTCTATGCTCAGTTCTATAAAACTTGTTCCATTATACAGCACAATCAGTTTGCTGTTCTGGAAGCCAATATACAGGTATTTCTTATCACCGAAAAGAGTGTTAATTGGTTCGTCAAAAGAATTTTTGATACTGAAGGCAGACCCATTGTACTCCCACAGGTTGCCGTTCTCCAAGCCAACAAACAGCGAACTACCATATTCATCCATCCCTGTGACAATGCCTAGCCCAGAGTCGAATTCCTTCAACAAGGTTGCTGTGGCTCCATCGTGTCTATAGACAGCCCCTTTATCAGTCGTAGCATTGTAAGCAAATAGGTATATGGTAGAGTTAAACTCAAAAATCTTCAGGATATTAGGGTGGTCTGTTAGGGAGTAAATATATCGAGCGTAAGGCTCTAAAACCCAAAACTCACCTTGAGAAGTCCCAACATAAACTACTTCATAAACTGCTGACTCCCGATCCGTTGTAGTGCCATCAAAAACAACTTTTTCACGCTGTTCTACAACGATGATGAAATCGTTTATAGTGTTTTCATCAGTAAAGATTGGTAGAAACACTTTGGTCTTTTCTTGCAGCGACGTATTACCACCCATATCTGTGAGTAGTGCCTCTATCTTTTTCACCGCGCTAACTGGGTTACCATCCGAATCAAGTTCGTCAAATACCCATTGTATCTTTGAGAGATTCCCAATTGGAGAATCCGTAATCAACTTATCAAAATCCCTACCAGCAGCAAGAAGCTCTGTCGGTGAAGGACATTGTTCTGTCGTTATCTCGCCCTCGTCTGGCTCTTCACCGTCATCTCCGTTGCTAACATCTTCAATGGATTCGACATTTAACTCACCTAACAAAAGAGACTCACCAACATCGCATTCACGTAATTGAATTTGCTTCACATCTGTAGTTGCGTCTTCAGAGAATACACTCAAAACCTGATTAAGTTGGTTGGTTACTCTGCCTGTTTTTCCTATTCGTAATACAGACTCAGGTGGAACCGTGTCGATGATAAATACTCCAGACTGCTGAATCTGTATATTGTGGACAAAAGCTCTGGCGATCTGGTCGGGATCATCAGAAGTTTCTATACAGGATGTTGACTGGTTCTTTGCGGTCACTCTTAGTATGTAATCATCAGAAGAGGGTACGTCATCAATGTTCCACCTATAGATATTTTGACCAACTGGTATGTCCTTGGCAATAACCGTCCAATCTATCTCTTGCTTAAGTGATGAATATTCCAGCGTGTATCTTACTTTTTGGTTAAACGTATTGATGATCTCTGATTCATTCAGGATGATGATAATGAAATCTGAGTACAACACATCAGATATGGGACTTATAATAGACGGGGCTATTAGACTAAAAACATTGATAGCGAAAACGCTGCTCAAGGACCACTCAGATGACTCTTCGGTGATGAGATATTTTGTCCGCATTCTTATGCGAACTTTATTGCTCTTGATCATCTTGCCGGTGGTCCATGTGTAGGATGTGTTAGACAAAGGAATTCGTCTTTTTATTGTGCTCCATGTTGTATTCTCACCATCATAATTGTCGGTATACTCTAAATCGTATGTCAGCTGGCTTGTGTCTAAGACCTCTGATTCGGACACTAAATCGATTACAATATCGTAGTCAGGACCACTGGACGTAATATGATACCTGTCTCCGGTTTCATTATCTACAAGGTAGAAATCAAAGCTATCGTTATACGTTGATTCTATAAACACCACCGTTATGTTATCACTTAGTTCTATAGAACCAGAATATCCGTCTAACAGAGGAGCGCCCGCTTTTGTTTTGGAAACCGGGTCCAAAAACATTTCTTGGATAAATTCTTCACCACCATAAGCATTTTCACCAGAGGCGTCTTCTAATGCAGATTGAATTTCTGCCCAAGCAGGATCATCAACATCAACATTGTAGTCATATCGCCAAACTTCAGAGCCGTCCTCAATAAAATCTACGGCGTCTGGTTGTTCCCAAGTGATGGTCACTTGTCCCAAGTTGAATTGTTGATTCTTCGTTGGAGTTTTTATGTGTGGAGAAATTAGCATTATTCATCCTCACTCTGGATTCCTGACTGGTCTACCCAATCATCCTTCTTGAGATAGTAATTTGGGTCACCAAAAACCAGGAATGGATCGCTAGTTGGACGGATGGTTATATCTGGTCCAAGCCTGCCTGTGACGGTGTTTCGGTCATTATCGAATACATCATCATCAACAGACTGATCTACGCTTTGCGATGATTCATCGCTCATGACATTGTAAATATCCTTCGAGAATGTGGCTGATGCTACTACAATCTCATCCACTTCCTCGCAAGTCCCAGGAAGTTTTGCTCTGATCCTGGCAACACCATCGATATTCACTATTTTATCTTCCTGATAAACATCGAAACTTCCTTCAAAGAGTTGTTTTTCCTCGTTATAGACTGCCTCTTTGTTGCGGATATCTCCTATGCCCTGTTGAATGACATCAAAGTTGATAACCCGAGCGTTAATGGGTTCGCTTGGAATGATCTGGATGTATACAGTTTTGTAGGCTTCCCCACCAGTTCCTATCGTACCTTCTTCATCTGTTATTGATGCTACGTAGAACCCGTCATATCGCCTAATCTCACTCTCGTATTGGTCGTCAGAATAGAGCTTTATGCCAAAAACTATTTTCTTATAGTCGGCCAAAACAGGAACACAAAACTCCGTGGTCACCCCGTTATAGGTCATTGCTTGGACGCAAATCTCTTTCTCACCCGATCCCTTTGTCAAGTTATGAGGAATACTTGTAGTGTAATCACCAATAGTTGGTCTCCAAGGGCACCATGACGAAAAACCACCGGTTTCATTCCTGACTCTAATGGCAATAACTTCTGGGCTACCCACCACATCTAAATCAATTTCACAAACATTGACTACAGGAGTAGGAACCCCATTTTTGGTGGTAAAGTATTGGACATAGTCATCCTTAACTCTAATCTTCTTGATTACGCTCTGGGCTAAGAATGGATCAGAAGATATGATGTTATCTTCTAATGCTTCTACGTTGCACCTATCTGCTTCTACGCCCGATCCTACTCCAAGGCGTCCACGATCATCTTCTATTCTATAGTCGAGTTGAGACAGTAAAATCTGGTTATTTGGCAATTCGCTCACTATAGTTGATTCTTCAACCATTTGCTCGTATGCCAAAGATATAAACTCATTGAAGTCCAGAGCAGTAGAAACGTTTTTACCATTTAATCCTGATTCAATATCGTACCAGTTCCTAAATCCTGATCCAAATCCTTCGGTCCTTGGGGACACCCTGAAAGACGATGCTTTAATAACAGGTCGTGCAGCAGAATGATCCTCAAAAGTAACTAGTGCGTTGTTATTTCTTCTGACCACAATGTCTGGACGCAGGCTGTCACCTGGTGTGTCCGTAATACGCGTATCTGCATGTCCATAAGCACTTGAGTGCCATCTTCCAATTTCTGAGATCGGCATAAGCCTATCATCGCCAAAAATAAAACTTGAGCATTCACAGAAGTATGTTGGTTTTATGCCGCTAACAACTCGCTCAGGATCAGACAAGTATACTCGCATTGGGTTAATGGCGGTAAAGATTGCCACTTGGTTGTTAAACCCAGTAAGACCTTTCCTGTTATCCCGAGGATTGCCCGATGAATATGACACATCTTCGTCCACAGTAACCACATTCCATCTGTTTTCGCTGATATCAACAAGTCTAGCAAATTTGATGTCATACGGATAACTGTTTGTAGCGTATACAACACTTGGTCTGCCAGCAATCACCTTGAGAGTGGTATACTCGCCCACCCCGTTTTGGCTTCCATCTACTATGCCGTGCTCTGGCCATGTGTCACCTTCATCACTTGATCGAGCCCACCTTAAGAATCCACTAGCATCGCTAATAAAACCTGATCGGTATACTATGAATGGCTGATTATTGTAATTAACAAGAGTTACATATCGGGTCTTCTGCCCACCAACATTGATCTCTTTACTTGTCCACGACCCATTTTCTAATGTGTAATAGTACCAATTGTCGGAGTTAGCGAATGTCAATACCGGCTTGTCATCGATAACCGCATGTCCTATCTCGCTTATGTAGCTGTAGGATTGGTTAGTTACGACAACAGTCTTAATCTCCCAAGTGCCGCTTTCGTTAGTTGCTCGCTTTACAGGATACCCAGCGAGATTACCCCAATACGCTATCGCTGGTGTGTCGTTAATATTGATAAGCGAAGCATACCAACCACCAGGAGAGTCATCTACTACAGAAATATTCCATTCTTTGGTGATACTGTCCCTAATGGCATACTTTAATGTATATCCTGGTGCTGAAGAATATGCAATAGCAGGCTGTCCGTTAATTGCGGTAAGTGATACACCGCCATCTACTATTTTTTCAATACTTTCTATCGTCCATGCCCCGTCATCAAATTCTGCATACTTTAGATATCCATCATTTGCACGGTATGCTATAGCCAGCTTATCTTGGATTTGCAATATATCTGTTGCTCGCTCATTAGAGAATGTTGCTACCGAGTCTGATATGTTTGCACTATCCCATTCAGCATCACTGAAGTTTTCACCAAATTCTTCGTCGCTACAAACTCCAGAACCCGATGCACAACTTAGCACAATCATGTAGTATTTTACACCGCACAAGAAACCAGCAGATGGGTCTAGTGAAGGATATACCTGAACAAACTTTACGTCACCTGGCTGCATCAATAATCCAGAAGATGACCACATTCCACTTGCTGGCTGGTTATCAACCTCGCAGTAGCTAAGGTCGTTTTCACCCGGCAGCAGATTGAATCTCTTCACAATTGACTTTTTGTCTTCGTCCGCATAGAAGTCTACTTTGAAGTTGAAATATCTAGATTCAAAACTGTCGTTGGTTATAATAAACGAGTACGAACATCCGCCACTATCGAAACTGTTGTCACTCATAGCTGAGCATTTATTACAGGAAAAGGAAACCGTCTGAGTAGAAGTAACTTCACTAATGCCACCTGCCTCATTCACGCTAAATGCCTTCGGGAAATACGCCTTGTTTTTTTCAAAACCATATGGATAGGATTTGTTAGCGTATCCTGGTCGGTAGTGTGATGCCTCAAAGAACATATATCCGCTCTCGCCAGCGGCCAGCTTTATTCCCTTTGCAGATGATTCGTACTCATCGCTAACATATTCATCCTGAAATACTCTGTCGTTGATAAATGCTTCTACATTGTCTCTGCTATCTATTACGAGTGACGGCTCTCCCTCCAGAGCCTTATTGTCGTAGAATTCTATGATTACATTGAAGTAGTCTTCGTCAGCTATATTACGTGTTCTGCCAGTAAACTGATAACCCAACCCACCTATAGAGGACAGCATTAAAATTCCATTAGATGTCAAGAGATCATCTGGGTCGTTCAATGAATCTATGAAAGTAAGGTTTCCACCACTCTTGTCTAGAGTGTAATATTTCTTCTGGTCGTCAATTACAAATATAGTATCAGCATAGTTTGCTGTCATATCGTATAGAAATTCACTACCAGGCTCTAGATCACTTCCTACATCCTCGTTGACATTATCAAAGTCGAACAATGCGCTAGATATACCCAACGCAGGATATGAAGCAGATGAGAATATTGTGGAACCATTTCTATAGGTGATCAGATGGAAATCTCCTCCTGATGTACAAGCTATAGAACCTCTTATTTCATCAACATTAGTGTAGATGGTTGACTGTCTAATAATGCTTGCATCTTCGGGGTTAATTTGTAGCAACAATATATTGCTTGTGTTCAGATCATCATATCCACCCATCATAACCCATATGTGGAATCCTTCCGTGTCAACGGCAGCATCCAATACTGAGTAGTTGTTTGGCAGGTCTATTTGACCTATCTCAGTGATTTCGCTGACATCCAAATAAATGTAAGGATCGTTAGAGGAGTCGTCCAATAGCAGTAAGGTGCCTCCTTCGGTTATCCCATAGAACTGACCTGTAGTTGATCCTGCAAGAGCCGCCAGCTTGTACCCTATCGATCCTCCACCTTGCCTGAAGTTGTATACTCCACCATCTGGAGAACCTATGCTTCCTGTTTCTTCTTCGATATCATATACAAAACTGTTAGCGTGTAGACAACTATACTCGTCCTTCTGTTCTTCTTTGGTATTTGTAACATTGACCGAATCAAAACTTATATCTGACAATTCGTTGTTATTGCTGTCACGTATGCCAGTGCTTGATCCACTGCTTGGGTCAAACACGTCTGCAACCGAGAAGATAATATTAGCATCAGATGGTATGGTTACGCCAGGTCGTCGAGTGAGTTGTACCACACCCACTAATCCCCAGTATGGAGTGATAATTGAAGAATCTGGGTTAGATGATCCTCCGATATCATTTACAACTCCTTCAGCTTCATGTATAGTCGGAGTCAAAGCACCTAACCACCACCACCTAGAAAACCCTGAACCACTTTGTAATTGCGGGTCTGTGAAGTACGTTGCATCATAGTCCAAGTCCACACCTACAGGGCCAAACCCATTATTATTATGTGTGGTAGCCCAAATCTCAACATATATGTGGCTGCCACCACCCGGCAAATCGCCTGGATTGGTAATTTGGTGGCCACCATAAGGATTGGTCAATGTCTGAGAGAATGATGTTCTCAAACTCGTGCGTAGTATGATCTCGAATCTTGTTTCTGGGCACTGCGATCTAGACCCCCAAAGTTGTCCTGGCACCGGTGCAAGTTCTTGTGGGTTTTCTACCAATATTGGGAGTATATTTGTATAGTGATTGTAACCAGATCGATAACCTCCCAGATAGGCGTCTTGCTGTAGAAGTGGTAGTGTCCTGTCTTCGTCTTTGTAGGACAACATTACCTCGAATGGTCCAAACCTGTTATCGTGGTATACAACAAAAATGTTGCCTTCCCCATCTACATCAATCGCAGGATGTCCTGACCGGCTTTCGGATTTAGTGACCCGGACTGGGTCAAATTTGTTCTTTCCATTAGCGTAGTATATCTCCCAGTAACCATCCCTGTTAGACTGCCAAACAACGTGCAGTACATCGTTTTTGTCTACAACAAGATCACAGAGTTGGTTAACGCCTTCGCCAGGCAAGGTGATATAATGCTCATACGCAAAATCTCTGGCGACCAAGAATCTAGTGATTCTTTGACCCTTTGGACCCGTAATCGAGTCTTGGGCAAAATCGCCTGTACCCTTGATGACTATATGGTTCATTCCATACTCAAGGGATTCATATGCTATGAATAGGTCGTTTCGGTTATTGATAGCAATCTTGGCATTTATTGCATTAGCAGATATCTGAATAGGGTTAGACCTAGATAATTTTTGAACTCCAATATTGGGCCAATCCAGCTGAATATTGCCTGGCTCGGCGAAGTATACCCACCTTTCCCAGAAACCATTGAGGTGTACGGGGTCAATGCCGTAAATCGAACCAGCCATCTCAAAGGGTATATTTACTAAATCTTTGAATAGACCCGTAGATGAAGGTGGATTATCAACAAATGCCAACTGATTCTTGTCTTGAGTCCATAGATCGGTCAAATCACCTGAGTAAGTTATGATAATTTCTGCCGGTTTTAGGTAAGTAGAATCAAATCCTACATCATCCCTTTCCACTACTGTAGCCTGAAGCAAATCAGAAGTAATCCTACCAAAGATACTTTGGAATGCTATGTCATATGGTCCTACAACAGAGAAATACTGATTACTTCCCCAATCTGAAGCCTGAGACATAGGTACATATCCAGTGCCATCCATGCCACCACAGGATGAGTTACCATCGCATATTGCCAGTATAACCGAAGCGTTAGTACCGGAAGTGTTATCAGAAACTACGTTAATTGCTGCTTGTTGGTTATTAGAGTATGTTGGACATACGGCGTTATTTTCTGAGTCTGTAGCATCAGTGATTAGCATTATGTATCTTGAGGCATCTGGTCTCCAATCGAATCTGGGATCGAGTGAAGCGAACTGCACAGCGGAATATCCGGGTGCCTGAGCCCCCTCTGCATAAAACCAATGGTTTAGAGCAGCAGATAATGTAGATACGTCTTTAGTGAAGCCTCCACTTGCAAAACCGATTAGCCCATCAAACATCGCTTGGTTGTCAACAGAAGTAGCATCAGGGCAGATAAAAGCGTCAGCCGGTTGCGAAGGAGTTACAGCAGGGTTGTCGTCACTATCTGCTCTCCCATATACGCATAGGCCAAACCTTGCATCGATCCCAGCGTTTTTAAGCTCCTGAGCAAATGGAGCAACAGCACTGCGTACTGCGTTAATTCTAGGCTCCATGCTGGCAGAGTAATCAATAACAAACATGAAATCTACTCGCCCGCTAATTCCATCACCAGAGATAATGGTATCTACTGCGGTAGACAAAATATTAATTCCCAAGTGATATTTAACTCTTGTGACAGTGTCGCCGTCATTATCCAGAGTCCACATATCTTCTGGTTTGTAGGTAATGCCGAGATATGGAGACGGACATAAATCATCTGCAATCAGGCTGCTTTGTATGCAATTAGATTGCAGGTAGCACCACTCATCTACGGTGCTGGGATATTTTGCGCTTATAGTTACGCATCCACTGCCAGCATCTCCTAAAACATCTGGAGTTGGCGGGAATGGACCTTGGAAAGTTGCCCCAATAGCCCATTTATCAAATCCTGCACCACAAGAGTTTGTATCGTAGACCGACTCAACATAAACGTCGGTCTGTGGGAATTCTGATCCATATGAGCATGAAGCAGTCCACTCACCAGAAGCCTCTTTATCGCAGTTGAATACTCCACGTCCATCTGACAATGAGACCTTAAACATAGCACACAAGTTGCTCTCAGGAGGTGATGTAACTGCGTTGTCCACAACAGTATACTTCAGTTGATTAAAGTCTGATTCTAGTAACGGGCTAAGATCAAATGTTGGCCTTTCAAGGATATTAAACGGAGCTTGATACTGTGGGTCAGAAGATTCTCGGTTGTTTATGACGGTTCTGACTTGACGCAGGTATACATTCCATTGGTTCTTTTCAAATGCTTGATAAGCTATGTATTGATATTGAGAGCCATCAAGCATGAGGTGGTTTTTAGCCACGGCTAGAGAAGGTTTGCTTGAAGGTACTATATCACCCAAGTAGGTGTGGTCAGGTATTATCAAAGCCTCGTCACTTGTTAAATCGATGACCGGGCACTCAACTGCGCTTGACCCGCTACAGAAAGTACCATCACCCTGATATTCGCTTTCGATGGTTGATGCGAGGCATTCTTCTCTGGTTCCCACAAAACAAGTGCCGTCTATAAGACAGCATGCTCCAATATTCGTTTGAACTTCGCAATCCGCCCCTATGCATGTGGAGTCATCACCTAGATAAGTACCCTGGTTGTTTGAGCATTCCTCGGATGTTACATTTTCCTCACAAACTCCATTCGGGAAACAGCATGCTCCACGAGGTTCCGTACACGAGAATCCTACGCATGATCCACCGTCTCGTATATATACTCCACTTTGTATTTCGCAATCTTCGGGAGTTGTAAATATACAAGTGTTATCTGGTAGACAGCATATACCCCTGTTTGGGCATTGTCCACCACAAGTAGTAAATTCGCCTTGCCACTCTCCAAAGTTATCACCGTGAATCGTAATGCAGTCCAGTTCTGATAATAGCTCGCATTGAGCATTCCCATAACAACATGCCCCCAAGCCGACTCCACCACAATTTACCTCAGAGCATCTAGTATTGTCACCTGCCCATTTGATTTTATTTGCCCCATAACTATCACAAGTTGACTCGTCAACATCAATACACCCATGAGGTTCGATTCCAGTTTCTACACAGCAGGCTCCAGTAAAGTATGAATCACACTCAGTCCCAGATAATGCCAGTTGGTCACATTGACTACCAGGCCAACGCCAAACCCCTCCGCTTGAGTTACAAGAAGAATACAAACGATCTTCACAAGTCCAAGAAGGAGAAGGACCAAAACAACAAGCTCCAGTCAAGCAAGTGCTTGAAGTGCAAACGCTGCCATCACCCTTATATGTTGAGTTAGTCATGCCCACACCAAAGGCACCCAGAGCATGGCACTGTTCTTCTGTTAAATTTCCAACGCATACTGGTGGGATGTAGATATAACCACGCTCTGGAGCCAAACAACAAGCCCCAGTTGGCAATTGGATACAAGAGAAGGTGGCACAATCCTGACCAGCATTCCAATCTGCATTAACCGAATTACATTCGACTTCGGTTAAGTTTATACAAGAACCATCTGCAAAACAACATGCCCCTACTGGGTCTCCTGGGTCTCCACCTGGAACGCTGTATTGAATGTCAATGATTGGTATCTCTGTCCCGCCCCATGCAAAAAATTGTTGCTGGGCAGGAGGATATGGAGGTCCAATGGAATTGCTCATTAATTTGTGGATATAAGAACAAGGCCCAAGATACTGAATCTCATTCTTGAGTCCCATTGATATAGGTGTGTTTTGCCACGAAACAGCAAACAGGTAGATTTTGCTTCCAAAATGCAAAACCACGTCACTACTGTCATCAAAGACTATGTCTGTATCTGAAGCATATACAAAACCTTCAAAACCATTACCTAGAGGATCGATTATTGTTCGCGGTCCTGACTCCCAAATTGGAGTAAAATAGTTAGACCCCTGTGTGCGCTTAAGTATATAGAAATAAACCTCCGGGTTAATGTAACCAGCAGGGACTTCGAGCCAAGCCCTCCAGTTTTTTACTTGAACATTATCAGGTATAACTTGGTAGCCATTGTTTGATGTAACAAGTCCATGAGTCTTGAACCCCGATCCAGTAGTAGAGGCTGTAGGAGCCCCAACCCCAATCCACTCGTCTTTACAGAAAGATGGAGCGTCCATTGATGATCCGTCATCAGAGCCAATTACCCATTTTTGCAGGAACAATATATTCTCGTCACCAGACGACAAACTTGTGGAGTAATTTGAAGGTGGAATCTGTTTAATTACATTTGAGTAGTAGCTAGCGCCGAAGAAATGGAAATAAAATGTTTGGCTAAAACTTGTGTAGTAAAATTGGGTATCAAACCCTGTATTGTCATCTTCTATAGGTTCTCTTACAGACACGCCAATAGAGTAATTTTTCTGAATCTTTAATTCAAAGTTAATATTCCCAGAGCTGTACCACTTAGCATCGTTGGAATCCGCAATCACCTCTTTGATCCACACAGGTCTCATAAAGTCTGAGGTCGGGGTAATCTCAGATGACCAGATTATGAAGTAGAGCTTTTGCCCTGACTTGGCCTTTATGTATTGATCAAATCGGTTTAACCATCTGCTTGTATTGTGAGTTCCACCTCCATACGTAACCCTTGGGTTAATGGAGTTGCCACAATATCTATTAGACTCACTTCTGGATTGGCTAGTGTTTGGGTCACCAATGATAAATTCACCTGTCTCAAATGATCCATCAGGCGGCCCTGGGAAATCATCACCTACATAAGTGTCGTCAAAGCATAAGTTCATCCAATACCTAGGTGCTGGTGAATAATCACTGATGAAGATTCCGTCGGGAAATACGGGATAGCATGGAGGTACTATCCACCTGCTTGTGACTCCACTCCATACGGTGGCAGGTATGGAGTTGTCGAGATATGTTGATGAGCCAGATTGTTCTCTCTTAAAAGTTGAAACAGGGTACTTCAGTATACACCCTATAAGATATAAACCAGTTCTTACTGTAACCTCTATATCACCCGAATCATGTATAGTCATGGTTGTGTCATTTATAGTAGTTACTTTTTGCATTATTATTGAGAAATTCTGCTGGCTAGTTGTACGCCTCGCAATATACCAATATGCCAACGTAGGTTGGTCAACTTGGAATTGCATCTCGATGCGACCAATCCTTCTATCACCTCTGATTTCCATTACATTACCACGAAGCTGATTGAAGTCTTTTTCATCAACCGCAGTGCCGCCCATATTTGAACAAGGTAATGCCATCAAACTTATTTCGGCTGGTGGAGGTGTCACGGCTGCCTTATAGATCGTACCAATACCTTCTGCAAACGGTGATAATCCCCCATCAACTAGAAACCACTCAATATCACAAATATCATTTCCATCAGGAAATTGTAAATCTTCTGATGTGGCCTGCACTTCTAAAGTAAACTTTGGTTTGCCGTTGGGTTGAAATCCTCTTCCTATGGACTGCACATGGTACGTTTCGCCAGCTAAGGGTCCAGTTAAAAATCCAACACCCAGGCTAGGCTCGCCTTCCAAAACGAAGTCGTCATATACCTCAAATGTTACGGATGAAAACTCTGGTTCGTGTGAATTTAGTAGACAACCATAGCTTAGCTGTCGATAATACAGGACTAAATCCTGTTGAGTGGTGCCACTGCGATGCAGTCTAACCTGGCTAGTACCATCTTCATCTCGTGCAGTATATGCTGTCAGGGTATCACCAGACGGTCGAGTAACTGTTTGCGGATCGTCTTGGCTAGCACACTCGTCTAGTAACGGAGAACCTGTTGCGGACCCTCCAAAGGTAGTAGCATTTTCCTGAGATGACCATCCAGTTTCGTTGTTATTCTCTGACTTATCTCTTACTTTGAATCTAAAATTGTACTCAGTACCGGCAGTTAAACCTGAAGCGCTAAACGTTCTGCTTGACTGCCAACCACTGCTCTTGGATAAGTCTGTAATGCATTCAAAGGTGTACTCTACTCCGCTAAGATCGAAGGCATTCTGGGCAGTCATGCGTATAGACGTTCTACCAGTGGCATATGGCCTATCTTCCCATAATGGAGGATTAGGAGAAGGTGGAGTGGTATCGTCGTCTTCTGTGGTTGCACTTGCAGTTGTAGACCAGTTGCCTACGTTTCCGACGCCATCTCGGTATCTAACTCTATACGAGAATGATTCACCAACATCTAAACCAGCATCCTCATACACTGAAGAAGTTTGCCATCCACTACTTGTGCATCCACCACTTACACAATCAAATTGATATTCGACCCCATTAGGGTCGGAAGCCGGGGTTGCCTGCATTCTTATAGATGTCGGAGAAGTTGGCTGAGGCAATAATAACCAAACTGCGGGGTTGGGTAATGGTGCCGTAGTATCGGTTATTGGCGCTGAGAGTGTAGTTCCACTTTTTGAGGTAGACCATTCGGTTTCATTTCCAGCCTCATCACGCATTTTGAATCGATACGTATATGAAGTCTGAGAGGAAAGCCCACTATCTGTATAGGAATTTGTGGCAATCCATCCACTACTGCTGCAAAAACCACCGGATGTACATTCAAATAAATACTTAATAAGGTTAGATGGAGTCTCATTGTCTGATCCGGCTTCGGCAGCCATGAATATCTGGTTCTGTGATATCCCGCCTGGATCAGTCAGCCATCTTGGTGGGTTGGGAGTCGGAGGTTCGGTATCAGGCAATGATATAGTAGTGGCAGACAGAGCGGTAGACCAGTCTGTTTCGTTTCCTGCGGAATCCCTGGCTTTAACTTTATAAGAGTATGCAGTGCCGGGCACGAGCCCTGCATGTACCCAAGCCCTAGACGATTGCCACCCGCTCGCATCTGAAGAGCCGTTTTGGAAATAATACTCCACGGCAGACCCTTCGGGATCAACAGCGTTTGTTGCAGTCATCTCTATAGTTGTGGTACTTGTGGCGATCGGTGGTGTAGAGAATGACATAGGGTCTGGTGTTGGAGGATTATTGGTTGGCACACTCACTCCACATATCCCTAGTTCTTGTAACTGAGAACAGGTTCTTCCCGGATAAAACGTCCGCAAAATTGTACCTGTAGTGACACATACTTGAGATGTGTCACTACAGGAATAGAAAGATGTTCCAATAACATTACTACAACATGCTCCCTCGGGTGGGCACGCATTGTTGGCTAGACAGAGTGTCTCAGGTATAAACGATCTAAATATTCCATAGAATGAGGTTACATATCTCCGGCATTGGTCTTCAGAAAAGAAGTTATCGCAGCGATAGACGCCTAGTTGAGTAACCCAACAACATGCCCCAGGAATAAACATAGTTTTGACTTGCTTACTTGTTGTTACTCCAAATTGTCCTGATTCCTCGTCAAATTCATCAGCAAATAAATTGGTATCATCCCAGCAATCACCGCAGTCGTACTCGCCAGAATGTCCAGAAACGTTGCCTGATATTTGAAATATGTACCCGTCAAATTCTATTGAGCTTTGGCAAGGTCTGTCCGACTCAGATATTGATCCATCTGATGTATATGTGTTACCGTAGCAGAATCGATCTGCTCCAAAAATAGTGGCATCCATCTCACCCTTAACGTCGAATCCATTCTCAAAAGATGTGATGAGTATTTCACACGCCGTTGGTAATACTGTATATGTCCTGCCTTTTTCTGAAGGGCATTCGTACCATCGTATGTCGTGCGTATTACCAAGTTCTTCGTGTAGAAGTATGGCATCCGATGCTGGTGGAGTAATCACACCCTTGTCCGAGATTATTGCAACCTGTCTGGTCTTGGATGAACTTACAAACGTATTGTCTCTGACCTTCTTTTTGAAGTGGGGAGAGTCGATCTCATATGGACCTAAACATACGTTTTGATAGTTCATGATGCGTACACCGGCAAATTAGAGAATTGACTGATGGACCATTTTACTGGGTCCAAGCCCAAACCCAGTGGGTCTCTGAATTGAGAAATATTTATTCGCTCTTTTTTGGGGAATCTGTCAATTCTCAGCTTGTTAGATATTGGAATCTTATAAAGGATGTTCTGGTGATCCACCTTTACCAATTCAAAACAAGCAACGTGTTCTCCTCTATAATCTTTCTCTTTCATCCATACGATTTCTTTTGGGATCGACCATCCTGGCTGCCCCGGTATGGCAGGAAATACAAAATCATTTCCCCCTCTCTCTGTGGTCATGTCCCCTAGAGCAAAATAAGTGGGCTGTCCTGTTTTGGAAACCCGTGCATATATGTCACCGCGCATGTCTAACTCAAGTTCCCATTCAGTCTTGTAAATTATATCTGTTTTTCTACGTTCTGCTACACGAATTTCTGGTGTAAATCTTGTTAAAGTTAGAGTATCAGGAATGTCAAACAACAATATATCGTGACGGTCTCCTTCTGGCTCTCTGTATATTAGATCGCAATTTAATGTGGACATGTCCTGAATATATTCAAGGTCTACATTCAGATTTTTACACCCCTTAGATAGAGTCACTACTCCTGACTTTATGAACCCGTGAGAAGTAGATACTATATCCATAGACTCAGAACCGCTGGTAAACTCTAAGTCAACCGGGTTGTCGCTAATGACAGACATCTGCACTTTTACAAGCCACGAATTGCCATTCTTGATTAAAAACGCTTTATTCATTAGTCTTCAATCTGTAATTTGGGTCACCAAACACAAAGTATGGGTCTTCAACTGGTCTTATTGATATCTTGCTTTTGATCTGCCCAAACTGGTCACGATCACCGGCAAAAGGATCACTTTTGATAGATGCAGAAGAGGGAGTACCTGGAACTAAGCTGTTAAACTTATCCTTGTTAAACTCGGAAACCCTCTCGGTTATTGTACTGGCCGAGACAGAAGCAGGATCGGAGCAATCATCCTTAAAGTGGACCACAATACTTGCGAGCCCGTCTCTGAACGATCCCTTATCCTCTTTGTTGATCGTGATCCACCCTCGAAATACATTCTCACCTTGGACATAGGTTGTCGGCAGGTTAAACTCATCCTTGCCACCCTGCTGTATGAAATCAAATGTTGGTGCGATATCAAGAGTAGACAACTCTTTTTCGGTAAACTGCTGGAAGTATGTAGACTCAGGAACTATCTCAATAAATATGTACTCAGAATCTCTGAATACCAAGTTAGAATCGTCGCCATCCTTAACCAACTCAGGATGTCTTACAGACGCAATTGGTATGTTTTCTGACATATTGAGCTTATTCGATTCTTGCCAGATGTTGCTGTTAGACAAATCTTCTGGGGTTATTTCATCCGGTGAACATGGCGTCCCAGTGTCGCAGTCTCCTATTGGCTTGTAGAAATTGACCGAGTGAGTAATCGGTTTGAAATCTCCCAAAACAATAATCGTTGCTGTTGGTACAACCCCCGCCACGGATGCCACTTGCACCTGTATCTCCTTGACCCCACTGCCTCGACGCAAGATATGATCAACCTCGATGGTCTCAGAGCCAGTCTCCGGGCTGAAGGGGAGCCACTTGCCCCAACTACCAGAAGTCCCGTTCCTTAATCTAACAGCCACACTCTCTGGCGACCCGACGATCTCTAGGGAAATTCTACACTGATCAACAACCGGTATAGGAGCGCGGCTGCGAGTCACATGGTATTTCACAAACTCTTCTTTGACCCTAACAAGGCGGATTAGCTTGTTGAATATCGGGTCACCAATAGAGTAAACCTCTCTTGTAATGTCCTCTTGAATACATATGGTTTCAGCAGCATCTTGCTGCACATCCTCAAAACTAAAATCATCTAGTCCACAGCGATGTACTTTTATGAAGTTCATGGAATCTGGGACAAACTCGTTGCATAACAGCTTGTTGCCATCCGTTAAAGTGGGTGTAAATGGCATAGTTGTGGTCATAAATACATTGCCATACAAATCGAAGGAGAAATCTGGGTTAATGCCTGCTATTGGGTTACCGTCACTCCCATTTACGGGTATGTCAGACCTATGCACCAGCTGGTTGAATGGGGATATGATTGATTCAGCAGCGGAGGCATACATTTTAAATGACGGTCTATACGAGAATGCAGATGCGTATATGCCATAATTACCATCTCTTGTACTCTCGTACAGAACTATGCCAGCGTTATCGGGTCTGATCTGTATCGTTGGGTTGAAGTTATCAGCTTTTGTCTCGGTTAGTCTAGTATCAACCAACCCTTCTCCACTACTTCTCCACCTTTGGATCGTTTGTAGATTTTGCTGGGATTCTTCATATCTGTCAGCCCATCTGCCTGAATTGCAATTGCATGTCCAATTCCCAGATGTCACTACCTGATCCGGTATATTACCACCCTCGTCATTTATCAGTACGGTGTAGTAATACTTGATACCACACAGCAAACCTTCATTTGGATCGAGTGGTGGCCACGCAAGCATCCTTAATATCTCACCGGGAGCAATAGTAAACTGCCCATTGTCCATAAAGTTTTGGGCAGGCTGATTATCTTCCATAGTGAATTGTCGAACATCTCCCCAAGGGAATGTAGATAATTGGACTGCCAAATCATTTCTGTCTTCATCAGAGAATATCTGCACAGCGACATTAACGTTCTTAGGCAGAAGATTATTATTAGGAATTTTTACAGTCAGCGAGCAAGTCTGATAGTCCCAAGTTGAATCAGCCGCATTTGAGTTGCAGGTCAAGCAAGATACACTGGTCTTCTGATCCAAAATAACCTTACTACCATCATCAGTGGTAGCCTCGATTGCTGCAAAATAAGTCCAATTGGGCAAGTATTCAATCAGCAATGGCGTCTCTACTACTTGCTGCCCATAACTATCTACCCGAATTCTTGGGGTCAAATCTAGTGTACCATCAGACGATTCACCCGGACCCAAGCAAAGACGAGATGTCGCTAATGAATTCAATTCAACCGTGAAATCAAAGTTGCTTCTGTAGGATACATATAATTGAGCAGCATCAGTACCTCCTGCTGTCTCATATGAATAGATACTCTTTAGAGCATCACTGTTGTTATCCTCTATAATGAACCCTATATAGTATCCACCGGCTTCGGTGTAGTTTGTAAGTTCGATATAAGACTGGACTAATGTGCTCAACTCAGGAGTAGATACCGTTTCATCAACAGACCAAGAACCCAGTATTGGAGTTGATAAACTGTTCCACAAGACCGATCCGACTGTATCACGTTCTGGTCCGCTGTAGTGAATAAACAACTCTGCCGGATCACTACCAGACTCATAGGAGTAGAATGACCTAATGTCAGAGCTAGTGCCATCATCTGATATTTCAAATCCGATATATCCCGATCCGGTATAACCTGCTTTGCTTAGGAACTCTCCTACTAACTCACTGATATCAGCAGTATTAACTGGTACTCCAGTGCTGAAAGAGTCAACAGGAGTCCACTGTATGGCACTCCCCGTTGGTGGCAACGCCCCGCCAGTAGTCCAGTTAATGGTTAATTCGGCTCCACCATATGAACTATCATATGACCGGAAGGACTTAATCGGATTTCCACCTGAATTATTCTCGAATACAATACCCATATAAGAACCGCTGGTTTGGTCGTAATCTGGCAGTTGCAGATATTCTTCTATCAGTTCAGTGATATCAGTAGTATCAACGGATGCTCCCATGGCCCATCCAGAAGCCGTCCAATCAACCCCGGCGTGCTCAGTAGCAGAGTCAATCATATACCGATTTCGCGGGCCAACCTCGGTCAGATCAATCTCAAGTATAGCGGATGCTGAAGGATTGTTGTCATACGACTCAAATTCTCTTAATATGGCACTTCCATTGTCTTTAATCACGAAGCCAATTTCGTGACCCGCAAAGTCGGTATTAATAGAGGTATGAACATCATCCAAGTAATACCCAACACCATTTGACCCTTGTCCATACGGATCATAATCATATCTGAAGTCGTAACTTTCCTCAAAGAGTACGTCGATCAAATCCATTAAATCTGGAGAGATTATTTCAGTAGGGGTGGTGCTATCCCAGTTGTCAAAACTTACCCAAGATACTGAGTTATTATCCCACTTGTTACGAGCATGTTGTGGAGAATACTCGATGGTCAATTCTATTGAATATCCACTGTTTTGGCTGTCTACTTGTATCAGCTCATCATTGTTCGTGTGTATTCTAAAACCAATAAAGCTATCCGTTGCTGGATTGTAATTGAAGTTCTCCAGCCACGCGTTAAATATTGTTCTTAAATCAGGAGTATTATATTCTACTCCGGTTGAGAATGTTCCAGTTGTCCAGCTAACACTTATATCCGGGCTGAATGGAGTGACATCAATATAGCTGGAGTATTCAACTGTAAGTAGTGCTGATTCTCCATAGCCTGACCCATCGTAAGCAACGAAGGTTTTAAGTACGCTTCCAGAAGAATGTCTGATAGCTAGTGCTATATCGTAGAAATCTGGATTACAACTATCGACAAAACTCTGAACAATAGATCGGATATCCGGCGACACAACCATCTCATCTTCTGTCCACGCATCGGGTGACCACGCTACTGAGCCAGAGTAACTAACCGATGGCGATGAGCTATAGACAACTTCAAGATAAGGCACACTTGAGCCGTTTTCAACAGAATAGAAGGTCTTTACTGATCCTGAACTTGGATTAGCATCATATATCATAAAACCCATATATCCCGTTGATCCCAAACCGTTGACGAAATAATCAACCAGATCAGTCACATCAACACCAATGGCTGATGCTCCTTGCCACTCGTTAGTACCAATTGACCACAAAATATCTGGAGCGTTAGCATCTGTATTTCTTTCTGGGTAGGTCCAGGTATAGTTTAGTCCCTCAGTACCACCAGCCGATACAGGAGTGCCTGCTGGGTTAAAGGTAAATGACGTGACTAACCCACGAACGTTGTCAGTACCTTCAACGCCAGCTGCCCGATCTGTTTTTGCATCTTCGGCAATTTGTATTCCTATCCAGCTGTAGGTCAACTGACCATATAAATCAGACCATTCTTGCCACAAAGCAGGTATACCACCAGAATCTCCCATGCTCGGATTGTGCACAGAGCTGGCAGACCAAGAAGTTGGCGAGAAGAAGACGGTTTGACTTATAGTATCTGGGAGCGGGTAGCCTGGTCCATAAGTTGTCCAAGGTTGAATAAACCCTGAATCCAACAATGATACACTCATATCAAAATTGTCATCATCCGTCGCTAAAACAGCAAGGAATGAATCATCAACAAACAAAGCATTAGAGAAAGGAGCCAAATAGTCATTGGCAAAATTAGGCTCCTCTGCATACCATCTGATCAAGGCTTTATATTCAGCCCTGGGTAGCCAGTAAAATACTGGAGCACTATCCCACGGGTTAGATGGAGATGAATTTGGCTGAAGGATTAGATATCCAGCCCTGTTCCTGATATTAGAAACAGGTATAGTGTCAACTGCATCACTACCAATATCCCCTGCTATTTTGAGTTGCGACCATGTAAAACCGGCTGGTGTCACCCAGAGACTTTCCTGCATCTGCCGGGCCAACATGGCGTTAAACGTTGTGCCAGCAACCCCTTCGTCCTCCGTCCACGCTATATTTACGACATTGAATCCATCTTCTTCAGTTAGTGCTGCCCGTATATTTAAGACGTTAATCTGGTTATGGTCATACAATGCTGCTGCTACTGAGATTTGAGTAAACCAAGTAGAACCATGATCTGCTGTAAACGCCCATCGGATTCCAGGGTTGCCGGTATTTCTTCCAATAAACAGAGGGACAACCGGGTTATCAGACTGACCATCATGATACGCAATGAGGTCAAACCCTGCGCTGACGTGGAGTTTAATTGATCCGACGAGCCCACCATCATTCCACAACCCATCGTTATAGGCAAAGTGTATCTGATTCTGAGTATCAGCCACAACATATCTTGAATATGCCACAAACACTTCGCCATCTACATAGGCTGCGCGTAGGCAATCATGCTCAATGGTCTCAGTTGGGTTATAAGGTGCCGAATCATTTGGAACTCCTATATTAGTGGGCGTTCCCCAAGTATAGCCACCATCAGAGCTAGTTACTTCGTAAATCTGGTTAGTAGTATCACTTCCCGCATCACCATAAACATAGTAAACAGCCGGTGTACCGTTATTTGGATCAATGTCTATACAGTGTGGTGACCCGATTGTCTTACTGGCAAACCCACCCACAACTTCTACCGGTGTTTGCCAAGTTCCTGTGCCATCCTGTCGTGCAAAGTATATTTCTTCTTCGCCCGATCTTTCTCGAATATAGCATACACAAGCGAGGTTGTTGATGGTGAGCATTGATATCTCGCCATATACTTCACTATCGATAGTGTGTGGGATTAACCATTCCTCATTGACTGGGTCATATCTGCTAACAAGCAACTTATAATTAGGGGCATCTGGGGTTTTGTCGTTATCAACCCACGCAACCCACAGCCCGTCATCGGCCCATACACAGTCGCCAATTTTTCTAACAGCTGGTGTGCTAACTAGATCATATTCTCGCGTGTCGGTGTTGCTGCCATTTGCAAAAGGTGTATCTGGACCACCCAGAATATGCTCAATCGTTAAATCCTGGTCACCCAATAGAGCAGTTGAGCTAACAACTGTCTTATTGTCTGGATTATCCTCATTATTGTTTGGATCGAGAGTTTGTAGAACCTGATGTGAATAAGCCAATGTTGGTGGATAAGTAGTGTCCCAAGTATGATACGACTTAGTTCCAGAGTGACGATATGCATCCTCATTTGTATCATCCGTTAGAGTAACCACCATATCCGAGGCATCGAGATCAGCAGACTGAGGATATATATACAGCGTTGCAGATACGATATCTACGTTGGACAGTGATGTTTGTATTCTTACGAACCCTTGGTAATTACCACCAAAATTGACGTATGTCTCTTTGTTATTCCAAGTTTCGTTGTTTATATCGTAGTCAGCATCGTCGCTTAACCCATAGGTTGGATCATCATAAGCATTTTGAACTTCTTTTATGAGTGTGGTGGATTCTACAAAATTTGGAGGGACACATCCATCGGTTCTGCTGATTATGGCATTAGAACCCGATGGAGTATTGCCATATGCTTCTACGGTTAAGTAGGATTCAGATATGTAGTCGATCCATTCTACAGTAGAGCTATCATCCTTATCCTCAAGCTTGAATCTCAAGAAAGCATTATATGTATTAGACCCACTTGAGCCAAATCTTATAATGTCACCAGTTGTAGTCCAACCAGAGCCATTGACTAAGTCAGCATCATAATATTGTTGGCTGATCTTAGCTACAATGGTGTCGTATTGAGGAAAACCATTTGAGCCACGTTTCACATCTCGGTTAATGCCGTGAATAGTAGTTGTGGTAGATGACGTATCAGCGGCAGAGCGCATGGTAATATATGCGTTGTTAATAGGGGGCGGAACATATGATCCTCCTTCACCACCAACGTCTACATACCGAGGCAGAGTACCCACACCAGAAGATATGTTGAATCTTACATACCCATCCCAAACGTGGTCACCATCTGATGCATGTTCATTGCCCCACATCATAACAGAAGAATCGTTGACCCACTTCTTGGGCAGATTGTCAATTCGCTCTGCGTGGGCATCATCATAATTATTGACCGTTGATCTGGTTATAGTTTCCCAAGTAGTAAATTCTACAACATTAGCCAGAGGCCATGTCTCACCATTTGGTTTTAGTATGTATATCAATGCCGACGACGATCCACTGCTGTTAGCTGCGGGAGTTAATCTTAGACGTGACGCAATGTATTTTAGATCGGGATCGATATCCAGATGGAATTTCATATACGAATCGTAGACATCTGATCCATTGATACCAAACCGAATGCTACTACCATTGTTTAACCAACGCTCAGCACCAGTCTCAAAATCTGCGTCATCTGCCGACGCATCTACCTGAAATTGCAATACAGTAGTACCTGGGAATGGGTCTATGTCCCCATAGTCGAGCAGCTTGATTTTTATATCAGAAGCAGAAACCTCGGTGTTAGCCGCCTCCAAGGAGATTACAGCGGAAGATATTACAGCGTAATCAGGTATTCCCTGAATGAAAAACCTTAGATACGATTCATACGTTTCGTTGCCACTCTCGCCAAATCTTATGGTCTCATTGTCGTTGTCCCATCTCTCGTTATTCCACCTGTCTGAGCTAGTGCTATAATCGGCGTCTGATGTCTGACCATCTATGGACACGCTGTATACGTATGTATCTGCAAAACCCAGACTGCCATCGACAAGTGCAATATATGATCCCACATTACCAGAGTTATTATCCGCCGCGGTTAGGGTGATATATGACTCTATTACCTTGGAGTTAGCTGGTATGGTTAATGGGAATCTGAGATACGCGTTATATTGCGTTCCATCGTTTCCAAATCTAATTGAGTTAGAACCAACATTCCATATATCAGGAAGTTTTAATTCAGCATCATCACTATTGGCCTGTATTGGAACGATAACAGTTGTGTTATCCTCAAACACCCTTGCATTGTACTCGTCTAACAACCTAATTATAGCACTGGCTTCATTGCTGGCCGTTCTTGATGTTAGTTCAATATGAGAAGATACAATTGTAGAATCTTTGGGCACATCAAAATTGCCAAATCGAAGATAAGTATCGTACCTTTTGACACTGCTGACATCGAAGTCTTCAAGATACAGTATGGGGTTATATGTAAACGGTATAATTGCGGCTTTATTAGTATCCCACTCTGCAATGGACGTGTCCCATCTTGATTCGGTAGACTCTACGTTAGAGGCAATTGTTTCTATATCCCAAAAGTTGGTCTCCAAGTCATTCAGTTTTGCCCACCTAATATCTACTTGTGGCAAACCAGCATCCACCATATAGGCGATTGATGGAGTGTTGTTGATAACCGCTGATTTCCAGAATCCCTCAAGGGCAAACAGATCAACTGTCTGATTCCCGGTCCATGTAGAGCCGTCATATTGAGCCCAGTTCATTCGACGCTGGGTCGATTTATAGAAGAATAGAGCATTCCCAGAGTTATCTACTAAGGAGCACCTTGTGGCATTAGGGCTAACCCCAGAGATTGTCATTGCAATTGATGATCCCCAACTGCCACCACTTCTGGTTTTATACACCCTGTACGATACTGAAGTATCTCTGTAAGTCACTGCCGGGGTATTGGCAATAATTGCACCAGAGTATTCTGCCGCAGCATCTAAAGTGGAAGTCAAACTCTCATTAGACCACGACTGCCCATAAGTGGTGCTTCTGTAGTAATTCAGGTTAACTGATCCAATAGATGATACAGAAATAAATACTCCAGGGTTGTTGTTGTGTGAAATAAGCACAGGATACCCAACAGAATTATTCGTGACCGCTGGGATTATTACATTATTTTCCCAAGTCCCTCTATTGATTGCGAAGTATGCCTTGCTGATTTGCGGGGATGCAATCGTAGTAGTTGAATACGCAATTGCCAAATATCCGTCGATATCTTCAATCGACATTCCGTTGATAGTTGACGATCCTGAAGTAAAAACAGTAGTTACGTTACTAATAGCGCCTGTAGTTATATTTAGCTCACCTGCATCCAGTTTTGTGCCGGTTGATAATGAGTTTAAGTACCATACAACGTACAAAATACCACTGACTTCAACAACATCTATGTTATGCTTCCCTGTTACGAAGCTTGGTCCACCAGCCTCAGATGGTAATGCTACCTCACCCCAAGCAGGCTTCCCTACTGGGTCTAATCCTATCCTGACTTCGAGTCTATTATTCTCCCATATCAGGTTATTCTCTACATCAGCATCACTTTCGCCGTCCAAAATAGAGTAAATCTCTGTTGAGACTGTGCAACTCCATTTCAATCTAATTTGCTTGTATCGACCTTGTACTTCTTCGGTTACGCCTATTTCTTCGAGATCAATCAACGCGCCTTCTTTGTTGATGAGTGAATATTCTGCTGTCCACTGCGTAGACGCATCAGGATCGTTCGCTACGTTACTGGCTCTGAGTTGGATACTCCCGAACGAACATCCGCCTGAAACATTTAGCTCTGGAAGTTGGATGTTTTTGATACTGGAATCATCCAGATACGTATCTATCTCAATGCTTGTGGCTACGAAGTTTTCTTGTACTATAGTATCGCCAGAGTAATCATAATTGCTTGTGGTTATCCAGCTTGTATGTAGGTCACTTAAATCTACTATCGTCACGTCAGATTCAGACCCAGGCAGTGAAAAGGCGAATGGGAATTTGTCTGACGAAACAGTAAATGCCAATCTTTCAAGGTTGCGATCTTCGTAGAAATTGACATCAAATTTGGTGAAGCATATTGGACCATCTTTTTCGTTCTCTATTAATAGCGGTAGAACATTAGTAGTGTGGCTCCATCCTTCGTGGAAGTTTCTCAGCGATGCCAGATATGGGTCTTGCTGGTATAGAGGTATGGTCCTAATCCCAGGATGGTATGCCATGTATATTTCGTAGTTTCCTTCTCGGTTGTCATGCCAAGTGATAAACAAATTACCAGCGGCGTTGCTAGTGATACGAGGCTTCATAGACCTACCGTCGTGCTTGGTTATCCGCTTTGCCAAGAAGTTGTTGGACGAATTACCATAATATATCTCCCAAACTCTGTCCCTGTTAGATTGCCATACTAGATGCAGGACGTTGTTGAGATCGACATGCAAATCAGGCAGTTGGTTAGTACCTTCAGATGAGTTTGTTATATCGGTGGAGTATACGAAGTCGTTCTGGCTAAAGAAATAGTTGACCGAATTATCTGGATTAAACGGACTTGCAACTCCAGTGGGCAGTTCATCATAAGGTTCTTTTGTCCCAACAAGTTTGATTTGTTGAGTGCCAGAATTAGTATGTTCGTATGCGATAAATATATGATTGTCATAATCCGTCTGAATCACAGGATGGGTTGCGTGCCCTGTTTCTTCAACCGAAATTAAGATTGCTTCACCGATATCAAATCCTTTGAATCTAGACAATGTATCTGCTGCATCACCTGTTAATACCGACCAGTTATTTGTGGATTTATCAAAGGCATCGTACCATTCTGCTCCAACACTGCTCGAAGATATCAAGGTTCCGCCCTGCTCTATTGGGGGATCAAACTGTCCAACATCTATCCCCTCATCATTTGCTCTGGTAATATAGAGGAGTAGTTGTTGGGCAGAGTTTACAGATATAGGCACAACATAATCTTGTCCAGCTGACCAGTTCTGGAATATACTATCAAACTGGAATTGATCAGGACATCTGTCTCCAACAGCAGATTGTACGAACCTGATAAATACCTTCTTCTTGGGGAACATTTCAGACACAACGCCAGGACATAACGATCCCCAATTGCCTGTAGGCATATTGGGATTCAAAACTTCACGACCGCCAGACAGTGTTGCTTCCATTACAACTGTTCTCTGTAATAGAAACTCACCTATATCAGAGCAATTATCACTAACGCATACTACGCGATAAATAACATCCGTGAGGCCCAGCCCAGGTGTGGGGTCGTTAGCTGCGTTGACAATTGGGATTAATTCACCAGAAGATATGGCGTCATTAATTTGCTGAGATCGGCTATATTCTGAGGCCCTGATTTGTTTTAGGTAGATATTCCACTTGCCATCTTCAAGAGCCTGATAAGTCATGTTGATGTAGTGAGCGTTTTCGTATTCGCTCTGGTAGTTTTTGGTGGCAGATAAGGACGGATTCGCAACTGGTACTCTTTCACCATTGTAGATATGGTGGGTTATCTGATCACCTACAAGCAGGTTGTCTACTCGTTTGGAATCTGGTATGAGAGCTGAGGCATTAGGATACGATTGACCGCTAGACCCAGCACCTCCAATCAGATTCAAATACTCGTTATTAATTCCTCCACTGGCATCTCGTAATGCTGTCTGGTAATCATAAATATACCATCTGATGTTGTAGACATCATCTGAGGTAAGGAAAGGTGATGTAAGATCAGAATCGGTTTGAATCAGTATCTTAACGTACCATGCTAACTTATCATCGTCGTATCCAGCCGGGTCTGCCGCATACACCGGGAAGCAACCACCAGCTAACGGACCCGAACCGAAGACCACAACATCTTGCCAAGAGTCGGTATCTGATGGGTCTGAAGTTCCCTGTATGATATCTAATGGAAGTTCATTATATGACCAAACAGTTGCTACCGAAACTCCTACAGGATTGTCAAGCTGTTCCCATTTAATCTTGTTCTGCAACCTGCCATAGCCAAATATCCTGTTAGACAGTAACTTAAAGTCTACGCTGGTGTGGAATTGCTGCAATTTGATGGAAGTAATGTTATCTGCCATTGCCTCATAGGCGACAATTCCAACTCCGTTATTAAGCAAAACTATTGCAGGATTGCGCACGTTGCTGCACCCATCGTTGATTTGTGAGCATTGATCCTGTATTCTGTTCTCTCCAGATATATTAGGTGATCCAACAATGCATTGGTCATCATAATCACATTCGGAAGTTACGCAGTCAAACTCGACAGCCCCAGGAGCACCACACGGATTGGGAGTGCATGTAGAACCTATTCCCTGCCAAATACCATCACATTCTGACTCGCTATTTACCAAGGAACATTCCAATCCGACGCAGCATGCTCCACCTGTCCCTCCGCAGTTGTTATATGCATCAGCCACTTCCTGATCAAGAACTGCTTTAGTAACGAAGTATGGTATTGGTGTAGTACCGTCTTCTTCGCATTCTCCGGTGGGGAATTCTAGGCATTCATCTCCACAAGAACCTGTTGATAGGTCTACACATTGGTTCCACACATCAGACTGAGCAGCTTCTACTGTGGGATAGTTTGGTACTGGAAACGGTATAGCTAATTCGTCACATATATCAACCCACGGGCATTGTGCTCCACAGCAGATATAGTCATGACACTCTCCACCTCCTGTTGGGCATTCACAGCCAAGTTCCAGAGAACCACAACAAGTTAGGTTAGTCTCAGTCGGAGTGACTGTGATTGTCGTACCGCATACATTCACATCGAATGGAATATCGCAAATACCTTCGCAATCTGCCTCGGTATTTGGAGCAATGCATTTTGCAATCGGGAACTCGTAACATTCTGCTGGGAGTTCTCCTGGTGTTCCTGACAAGCAGTCAAAAGGATTTGGGCAGTCGCATTGTGGATAGTAGTTATCTGGGTCTGATGGGTCTCCAACATCCCGAAGTATCGGTATCGGGGTAAAATCCACACAGGCGCAAGATGACGGGAAAATACCTGCCGCTGCCGAGATGTCTTCAAAAATCTGGGTCCAGTTAGCATCAATCGGGTAGAAGTTTCCACCGGTCTGAATAGCGACCTGCTCATTCCCGTTGGCAGTTCCCACATAAAAAATCTTGTAGTTCAGTAAATTAGCTTGAGCAACTACCTGCTGTGGAGAAACTATATAGCTTCCATTGTTTGGCCAAATCTCATCAGATACTAATACCAAAACGTTGCCAAAAGCACCTGGAAAACCATGATTAAAGGCAAAAGCGGCAGCTGCCAAGCCATCTTCATTTCCACCTTGCAAGGGGGTATCCAATGCATCTTTGAATGCAGTCACGTTAGTGGTGTAGTCTACCGGGCCTGGGAGAATGGGAGCAGCATAGTTATAAATAGACTGCCCTAATTTCTGATTTAGTGTTCCGTCAGCATTCCACCCGTGTACGTATATATCAGAATCATTCCCTGTTCGATTATTGAACCAAATCAGTCCCATTCTAGATATGATACCGCGTGCTTCACCGAGATCAACGAAAGACTCTATGCCAGCCTTGACAGAATCTATCTCACTGCCCATACTGCCAGAGTTGTCAATAGCAAATATTACATCGAAGCCCGCTGGTGATCCACAACACTCTGGACCGGGAGCAATATCAAATGAGTACGCACAATCACCCCCTCTAACACTTACAACTGACCTGCAATATGAATGGACGCCAGAGCAAGACATGCAGTGAAGCGAGCAAACGTTATCTGCATCGTATCTGGCACAATCACATTCACAGGGAGTGGGTGGTTCCAAATACCACGGGCTAGGCAATTCACCACAACAAATCTTGGGCAGTGTAGGGTCAGGAGGGTTGGTACATCCTTGTGGGCCAGCAGAGTTAATAATCATCGCGCAGACTTCTTCGCAAACTGCACAATCACCAAAGTGTTGCTCTATGCCTAAATCATCCGGCCCAGGTCCGGTGCCATCTCTATTACAGGATATAATGATCTGCTTGTGGCATTGCAGTAAAGATGCCGATACAATATCAACGCTTGAGCAGCAACAACACGGCTGGCCACCGTTTTCAACAGAACCACATGCTTCCGGGTCACACTCAGGGCATGGTGGGTATTGGCAGTCGCCTGGTATGTCTGGCGTACAATCTACGTCAGCACATAGGTCGCCTGCGAAGAAAGTCCCCCTTAACAAACGGCAAAATGCTTCTGTGGTTTCTACGCAACTTCCGTCTGACTGACAACACGCCCCATTGGCAAACAATTGTACTTCTGGCAATGCTTCAGCACTATATAGTGTTACGGGGTTGGTTAATACTGAAACCCTATCTATATAAGGAGCATTTACTTCGAGTGAAGGAGCATCAAGCATCAGTTTCAGATATGTCAAGATAGCGTGATGTCGCTTTGTTGGGTCATCAGCGTGCTTGAATCTGAAAAATTCGCTGTATATATTCAACAACTCTATTTTCTTAGGAGTGATCAGGTTATATAGATCGACTTCCTCATTGAGAGATATCTCGTATTTAGCAGAAATGTCTAACATTCGTTGAGCAAGCCACTCTCTCCCACTCTTAAGGCTGACTAAAAACTCGAATGCATTGCCTGGGTATGCTGTGGTTAATAGCTCTACTACGTTCTCAGCAACATCCCACCCGTCCGGCGTGCTAAGATTGAGAAGATCAATGTCAGCAAGTCTGATTTTTTGGCTGGGATCAATTGGCCTATCTTGCCAAGTCCCAATCTGATGAGCAAAACCTACTATATGAGAAATATCCCAATCTTCCACAAGACATCGAATCAGGTGATCAGACTGTATCTCTGCTTTGGTATCAAGGTTGATAAAATTCTGCTCACTACTAAAGGTGGCGATGTCGTTATTTCTAGGATCGAAATCTCTACGAAGTGAGAATTCTAGAACGTATGGGAAGGATACAACGTGGTATTTTTCCGCAGTGTTAGCAACTTCTTTGTTGATTACTATGGACTTTGAAAGTCTCCGATAAAAATCATTGATATCAAAATCTTCTCCAACAGATAGCACCATTTGCACTAGACAGTTGTTGGCTGGCTTCCTGTCTGACGAATAAGACAGCGCCAACTCACCATGAAGGTATGCCGTAGCTCCAGATTTTTTTGCTGCCTCGTTAATAACTTGCAGCAATTGCATTGTGCTGTTGAGTAGATTAGGCATTCTTATTCCTTGAGCACCCGCATCCACCCTTCTTTGTAGGGGCGCTCATAGTTTGCATTTGTGGTGATTTACGCACCGGAGTTCTACGGACAAAAGACTTATCCGTTCTTGGGGCAGGAAGTCGCTTGGAGTACGCTTTGCGATATGCGTTGATGAGCATTCTCTGGCGTGGATCAGATTGGACTTCTGACTTAGACCGCATAACCTCTGCCATTTCTCTTCGCTTATTAGCGACTTCCTCACGGCTCTTTTCTGACATAGACTCTACGGTCTGATTGTCTCTCATTTCAAGCGACTGAATTTCATGCAAGAATCTAATTCTGTTGACATTTTGTTCAGAGGCGATTTTTTTAGTAAATGCCAATGAACCAAACGAAGTATAGTCCCTCCATGTGGGGACAAAATACCTGTGACTCAGAATGAAATCAGCGGGCAGTATTGATCCAGTAGGGCCGATACGATCTTGTGGCTGAGGAGCCATCTTCTTTCCAATAAACGACAAATTGGATTCGGCAATAGGGATATACTTGCGATTCAAGAATTTCATATGGGTGATGCCCTCAAACTTCACCCAGAATATCTGGAATTTTTTGTTGTAGTATTTCTGGTACTCTACGTCACTCCAGAACACCTCAGAAGGCAGAATAAAATCCGTCCTGCCCGGTTTAGCCACAATCTCAAAATGACAAATGTGCTGAGAGTCGTCTAGGGATTTAATAGCTAACTCAAATTTAGACTCAGAATCGCATACCAGATGTATTCTTATTGGTTCATTTCTGTCTAGGTTAATCTCATTGTTATCGAGGATGAGATCAAACGGAATAATGGTGGAATCAAGGGATTGGCTTTCATTGTAGAAGACAAACGTTTCCTCTTCCACAGCAAAATCAGTCTTAACAGTACATCTCAGGTTGACTTGAGTTAAGCCTGCAAGATTAAAGTTCATCTTATCTTTGTTGAAAAGATTAAAGAATCCTTCTACAGAGTTAGACTTTTTTACAACAATTGTGGTCTCTCTCTGGATGACTCCTTTTGAGACCGAGAGTATTTCCAGCTTCTCGCCGGACGTGTCATTAAAAATCTCAATCTCTGCTCGATCTGATCTATCAAACTTTACAGTAAATTGAATATCTAGACACGATTCTGCATGTCCACTTGGAGGGTCTATGTTAAACTCGATCATCTTGCAAAGCCTCAATGAATTTTGGACCTATTGCCTCATAAGAAAAATTCTTATGGACATGATCATAAGCTGCCTTTGCTTTGTCTGCCGGGTAGTTGTTCCAAACTTCCAGCATTGCATCCCTGACTGACCCAATCTTAATAACAGGCCAAATACTCTTTCTGAATTGTGGCAAGCCGTCGAGGTCCATATAGTCCTTGTATCCGCTGGGTTCTATGTAAGTGCATAATTCTGGCTTGGCATACTCAAGTGCCCCACCAAATCTGACGGTTATTACAGGCATTCCCAGAGCCATGGCGTGCAAGCCTGGTAAACCAAATCCCTCGCCCATGCTGGTGTTTATGAAGATATCCCCTTTTTTCATGATCTTGGGGATATCCTCGAAAACGCATCCATTGCTTTCTTCCGCGTAAATTGGAGCAGTATGTTTTGATCTCCACTCACAAGTCCTTTTTATTCGAGCTACCATAGATCGCAGTTCTTGTGTCTTATCAGTCTTTATCAAAAGACAAACGTTATTCTTTGACTCGAAGGCATCATAGAAAGCCTTAATCAGAGTCTCCCAGTTTTTACGTTTCTTCCAAGTCCCAATACTGAAGAAGGTTGTTTTAGCATACCGGCCTTTGGGTTTAACACTGGCATTGAATAATTCGGGGTCAAAACAATGAGGTACGACTCGAATTGGCCTTTCAACGCCCGACTTAGAAAAAACGTTCTTATTGAACTCTGATGCTGTCATAATACTGTCCATGCTGTTCATGTAATTAGACCAGTCATTGGGGACAGTAATAGTCTCAAATATTGCAAAGCCAACATGCTTCTTGGATTTGAGCGGCCTCTTATACAGGTGAGGTATACTATGAAAAATGTTTGTCTGTCTCGGATTATTTTTTCTTTTTTGGAGTCCAGTAAAAAGCTGCATGCGGTTTGGACTCACTCCCAATCCATCGGGCCTGTTTAGAAAATTGACCCGGATATCCAGCTCCGGGTTTGATCTCATCATTGCCAATACATAGTCTTGAGCAGCGACCGAATAGCCACTGTAATTCAGATACATCGAATAATTCAACTGCATTCTAGAATCTCCAAACATGCCCAATTATACACTACCAAGTCGTCAAGAGCACATTATGTTGAGACGACAATCGAGCCATCCAATTGAACGTTTATGTCGTTAATTATGCTGTACAAGCCCTCCCCAAAGCTAAAAGTTATGTTCCCAGACGCATCAAGTTTGATTACTCTACCAGACTTGATAAAACTGCTTTCGGCAACTACATATGCCCCATCAACCGGGTCAATGTCCACATCCGTCACTACTACCCCTTCTGCACTTGTATACTCAAAGCTGGTCGATCCTGATCTGGTATCGTATAATAGCACCGCTCCCACGTATGGAGTGCCCGCTCTGGTGAAAAACATCTCATTCAGAACTTCTCTTTGCGCCTGTCTTGTTGCAGCGTTCCCACCCACGCTCCTGAAATTGAAATCACCACTTGGGTTGCCCAATGACCCTCCCGGCCTTAGTCCACCCACTAGAAGAGTGTTAGAATCTACTTTTTCTGCCCTTCCAGGGACAAATGGAGAGAACTCCATGATGTTATCTACTCCAAATACGATCTGGTTGTTGGCATTCACCTCGATGATGCTCGATACATTAGCACTCAAACTAATTGTTTCCGTCCCGTTGGTAAAGGCTGTTGACGGAAAATCCCATTCTTTGATAGCGACCTTGGCGTTGCATACCAGATAGGTATCGTCATCAGTTTTTTCCACCCATGTAGGACTGAAAATACCATCGATATAAGCAAAGTTTCCAACATACAATGGTATTCCAAGCGCAGTGGAAATCTTTCTATAGAATGCCGAGTCTGTTTGTAATCCAGTCGATAATGTAGAATTTGATACAAAGATAAAAGACTGGTTACTGCCCGGCAGTTGAGACGCCAAACCTGCATTTTGAGTGGACAGATAGATTGGCATAATCTGTCCTTCAGCATTTACTTGATCTAACTCCGTCGTTGTCAATCCGAGAATCTTATCAAAGTTTCGTATCAATTTAATCTGATTCGTCGCAGTCTGTAATGTGATCTGGCTGACATCTACAGTTTTGAAAGATATAGTCTTACTCCATACTATGTACAGTATCCCAGTTCTAGGATCGAAGCTGGCAGAAATGGGGAATATTTTGTTAGAATGCTCATAGTTAATTGACCCAAAACCAGCTACCAGACTCCCGTCTTCATTGTATTCTAGGATTCTGTCATTGTATGTATCAGCTATAACAAATGTTCTACCACTCTTTCGCCTAACAGACCTGGGCTCAAAGAACCTAGAAGAAGCCGAGTCTCCAATGTTGCTCTCTACAGCAGCGAATATAGTATTAGGTGAGATAGGTGAGTCTACTCCGAATAGGGCTACATTATCTGATTCAGTATAAGGAGTATCAAAATCAGTTGTATTTTCGTGAACCTGATTGACGGTATTTGATAACGCGAAGTAATAGGAATCGACATAAATTGGAGTGTCCAATTCCAGGTGGTTACTTACCACTTCTATGTTTTGGGCTTCTCCTCTGTTCCACTCATTTGCCTTATTTATCCTAAACTCATCCAATTCTGCTTCTGTAATAACCAGTATACGTAATCTCTGCAACACTGGGGCAACAGTTCTGCTAGAGTCAGGGAAAAACTCTACTTCTATCTCGATATCAGTGCCTTCGAGATTTAATAGGTCTCCACTGTTTATGAACGGCGTATACTCGGCTCGGTTCAACAGAACTGTACCATCAGCGGCTCTGGCTCTCACAGTGATCTCTGTGCCTGAAGGTTCGATACTATCCCAATCAATAGACGAGAATATAACCTTAACGTTACTTGAGTATCTGATCTTCATTGAGCCACTTTCCGGCAGTAGTATGGCTCTCTGGATATTTATGTAGTCGATAAAAAAGCTAAATGGATTTACTAAGTCATCAGTGAATATGACAATTTTTGTTATCTCATCTCTGAAGGGGACTGTAGACAGGTCTACTACTCTAACTTCAAAGTCATTAGCTGATGTATCTGGATTGGAGGTTATCTCATTGGAATTAAGGACTATGTATTCGATGCTCTGATCACCACTGGAGTTTTCAAAATACATCTTTACGGGTCCGTGAACTGCATCTACGCATTTTACATACAAAACGAAAGAGTCATACGTTGACCAGTCCTGAGCAGATGAAAACTCCTTTATATATTGCACTCTAAAAGACTGCTGATGAGTAAACTTTCCAGAGTAAAATCCCTCAATAACGTTAGTTGCACTGTTTGCTGCTTCGATTGACGCGTTGTCAGAAATGATCACAGTCTCTTTGCGGAAGAGGCTTTGATCCCCGCCAGACAGGTCATTCCCAGAAGCGGTTGCTGACTCGAAACCTTCGATAGTCACAATGCTAGATTCATCATCCTCGTTGAATGCTAATGTTACAGTGTCATTGGCAACTACTAGATTCTCCAGTAAATAGGAAGAATTCCACGCTAAGTTGCTATCGTAGGTCACATAGAAAGATGTTCCAGTAGTAGGTGCTATGCCTGTGATAACATGCTGATCGAGGTCTATGTCAGCCGTCGAAGACACGAAGTCAATGAAAGAGTTTGGAGTTATGCCAGGAATGACAGCAAATTCATTGATGAAGTATTGATCTATCCACCGATCATTCAGATACATGGCTGAATCTGGATCGTCGTAGATAAACTTCATTGCCAGTATCAACTGTAGCAAGTTGGCAGTGCTTATCTCTCCGAATATCTCTTTGTTACTGGATTCAAGCGTTTTTACAAAAGTATCAAGCTGCGGGTGGGTTAACAGACCTACATTCTGCAAGCTTTGATGGTCAATTAACGGCATGCGAGCGAGATCAAATGTTCCAGTAGTTATCTTTTCTGCATCAAAATCTGCTATTCTAAAGGAAGGTAGTTGCCCCTTAACCTCAGACGCCAGGTCAATCTTGGATGGATTTTGTGATCCTCCCCGGTGCTTATGTAGTCTGATGGCTGCTTTGATCAGATTAATGAAACCTATGCTTTGTCGGACATCATTGTTGATGCTGGTAATAGAAGCAGCTCCGACCGTTACTTCAGCGATCAATAGAAAGTTTGGGTCGGTCAAATCCGAAGTAGGCCAGACAACAAAATCTACACTCTCTTCAAAAAGAGTACGATCTACTTTCTTTGCATAGATATAGTTGACAGAGTTTGGAGTCAGATCGACAACCGTAGTTGGAAACTCGGTACGAGCAGCAACAAAGTTGATATTACCTGTGCCTGGACTTACACTGACGGAAAACGTTTCTTCGACAGATACTATCCATCCATTAAGAACCCCGTTCCCAAATACACTCATCAACCCATAAAGCTGTTTGTCTATAAAGACAAATCGATCAATCTCCACCTGTCCCGCAAAGTCTGTACCAAGTGGGTCTCCAAAGTCAAAAAATCCTAATCCGTAATATCGAGTTGATGAGGCCATTTAGTTATTTGTTCCTATAATGTTGTTTGTATTTTCGTGGAGCACTTATTGGGATTCCACGCCAGTTAAGTCCAACTCCTCCAGTTTGCTGACGTAACTCAGGAGTCGGCACTTTGGGGTCTAGTCCTCTATGTTTCCTCCAACCATGCCTTTTGCGGTCTAACTGGTTCTCCGTCCAGATCAACTTTTAGCTCTGTCGGGATGATGGTCATTGTAACCAGAGGAATGTGGTTTCGTGCATCAAATTCAACGTTGATACTCTGTACGCACTGTACTTCTTTTCCATCTAGCTTGACAATTACATTGTCAGAATCCAACATACGTTCTGCTTCAGTTTGGATTAACTCTATTTTCATTGTCTTCTTCTTATTGCACTGGACCTGGAGGGGCACCGTTTTTCAGCCCCGATTCGGCGTCTGAAATGCGTAACATTACTTGGTAATAATCCGGGTTGAACATTCTCTGGAATGTCTCCGCATTGGCGATGCGGACAGCCTCAGGTTCGGTAATGGGCCTTCTCTTGGCTGGATTATGTATGCCTTGACGCTTCTTTTGCCTTCCTCTGCGCATAATTATCTCCTATTATAGTTCTTCTACTTCGTCTTCGTCTTCGTCTTACCTGCACTCTGATCGAGCGGACCATCATGTTCCTCAAGAAATCCTAAATCACCCAAGAACGGCTTGAGCCATTCGCCAGTGATGTTCATCCACCATCTGTTTTGTGACGGGTCTATTTCGTGGGTGATTTCGGTAATATAAAATAAGTTATTATCGAGTGTTATGATGTCTAAGGCTTTTAGTCCCGGTACGCCGTAGGTACTAAATTGTACGATCGCTAGCGGGTATTTCATTTTTGCATAATGCTGCAATCCTCTACGAACCCCCTGTAGCCCACCGAAGACACCGTTGGACTGATAGAATGGCTTTCTGAATCCCACGAAGCCCTCTTCTTCTGGATTCCATAGCTGCTTGAAGAATGTATATCCCGCAATGATATATCCGCCGCCTACTCTCTTACCGTTGGGTAGCAGAATATCGTTGCTGGCAGTAAGGATTACAATCTGGTTAATACAGTCCTCCACACTACGATTATACTGCACTACATCATAAACCAGATGGGAAGCGTGCTTGCACGGGTCAAACGTAAACTTACGGTGGGCTGTTGCCCCTGCTCCAGTGTCCCGAGCCTTCACAGGAAATGGTGACGTAACGAAATCGAAAACAGACTCAAAGGCGAAATCGCTCTCTCCTGACGCATAAAAAGCTGCTTCGATAGCTGGCACACTTTCACATCTTAGGACTCCCCATCGGTCAAAATAGATGACTTTGGTCGATAGCTGCGCGACCTTTTCTAAAGCTGCGCTAAACTTGTCACCATTTTGAAATCTAACGGCTGGGGCATTTAGCGTTGCATAGGAGCCAGGCAAATCGTATGGTGGACTGTGTATCTTCTCACCATTGTAGATGAATCTTCCGTCTGCGCTGCGCTGCTGGTTCTTGATAATATGCTGTAACATCCCCAATGGTTGTCTATTAACGCGAGTCGATCTTTTTTCTTCGTCATCGAATCCAGCTAATCTTCCAAGTTCATATACTGCTTCTACATCGGATACCCCATCAAAGAATGGCGAGTTAAATATGAACTGCTTATCAAATACAGACATATAGTCTTGTACGGTGAAGTCAAAGAATATTTTGTTAACTGACCGCGACAATGTTCCACCATAGGCTATGCCTGTCATCTGAATAAGTAAGTCGTTCTCGTCTGGTCTTTTGCGACTAATAGAGTTTGCTATGGCATCACGCTCTCCTATGCCGTTTTCCCACCAATACGACAGTGTGACATAGAATGACTTATTATGGAGCGACTTTAGACGTTGACCTATGTTGTATAGAGACTGGTTGTCTCCTACTGGTGGTGATAGGGGTATGTAGCATTGAATTTTTGATTCGTGTCTTAATCCATACCACCCTTCAGCAGACCATCCGTCTGTAATCTTAGTCGTCAAGCATGCCACATCAAATGGCTCCACCTTGGGGGCTCCGCTTGATTTTCTGGTAGGCTTTTCTCCACCCAAAACCATCATTCTCCAACTGGTAGCTATTGGTGTGACATAGTTAGTGAATAGATGCCGTTTCGCTCGTTCATCAATGATTATTTCTCTGTCAACGAAGGTATTGATTGAAGTACCGGGAATCCCTAGAGATACGTTTTCTCTACCACCAGAGGTTGCGGTCGCCTCGGGTTTGGGCATTAAAACCGAACCAGCATCAAATCTTATTCCAACATCCCATCTAGATGCATATGTCTTGTATGGATAGTTGGCGTCAGACTGTCCTTGTAATCCTAATCTAAATGGCTCTCCAGGTTGAAGGGCATTGAATATTGTCAGAGTATGTGGGCTTCCTCCAGGTCGATTAAAAGTCTCCCTGTAGCCTGATACCAATCGTTTGTCGGTGGTTAGCCCGGTATCAGGGTCTCTGACTGGAGCATCATCTCCCTGCCTGTCCACATCTAGAATCCATCCCTTGCCCCACAACTGATATTGTCGCCTAAATATTTTGTACAGTGGCACATCCTCTTTTGCATTCCGATGTATTTCCCAGGCTGTATGGCTATCGCAGTCATATCCTACCTTCCCATTGCGAGCATTCAAACGTGGATCATTAAAGTATCGACGTATTTGGAGAGGATTCTGATATAACTTACTGGAACCCATATGGGAGAATGTCATCCACAAGTCGTTATTTCCAGCTTCACCCGTGTCTGCTTGTCTGTTTCGGAAGTATGTTGTTTCCGTAGCGGTATATTGCAGTGGGGAATAGTTAACAACACAGGACATGTTACCGCCATGAATCTTCATCTTGGCAGCGGGGACAACCATAGGAACTATTGTTTTAACGAAGTCATATTGTCCAGGTTCGTTATCTAATCGCTGCACGATCCAAGGATCACCTTCATAACCCTCAAAGGTTATAACTAAACGTCCCAAATGATTACGGACGGTAACTCTAAAGCTGTCTTTCTTAAATAACTCATTACATGAGACGTTGTTATAAACACTAAGTTCTCTGCACTGTTTCATATAGTGCCACTGCTCAGTGTCGTCCAACCCACGCCTATTAGGTTTTATTGATCCGCCCCTGATTCTATTTGGGTGGTCCCAAACATAACCCAGATGCAGCAGTCTTGGTCTGCCGCCTTTAGATAGTTCTATAAAATAGTTATGGTCGGGATGACCTGCCCCGATTTCTATGAGTATGTAAGATTTGTACTTCCACCAATATTCTTTGCGAGCATCTTCTTTAGATTTGGCTCTCGCTTCATCTGTAATTGTCCCATCGTCTTCTCTCTTGGGAGCAACATAGAAAGCAGAGTTGCTAATTCCTTCTACCCATTCTCCTTGCGGCCTGTCAGTATTAGTGTATTGTAGATACTTATAATCCTCAATGCAGCTTCCAAGGTATTCGTTTTCTGGGAAGAAGTCTGGGCTTTCATCAGTTTCCTTCTTGGTTTCTACTGTTACGAAGAAGTCTTGCCCCTGAAAAACCGGCGTAAACTTCTCAAGTGTCCAGTGTACAGGAGTTCCACGTCCTGGTGACTGTTTTGTCTCTTGATAAGGCCAGTATGTAAGGGTTCTTCCTTCGGTGTGCTTAACGTAATCCCACTTGACTGCTCCCTGAATATCATTCTCGGTGAATCCTTTGCAATATTCTGTCACCCCATTAGCTTCGATGCTTTTACTAGCAATGATATCACTTAATGGCAGGGAATACTCAGATGGATGTACAGCTATGCCTCTTTTTAGCAAGCTGCCTGTATAAAACCACAATTGATGTGGAAAGATATCTTTTCCAGAATTGGGTATGAAACGTAGATCAGTTAGTCCTAGAGCGGATGCAAATAAATCAACCACTCCTGTTGCTTTTCTTGTAATCTGAGTCTCATAAACGTGCCCACCCGGAAGTCTTGGGCCTGCAATTTGTCCTCTCTCTGAGGTTTTTGATCCAACAAAATCTAGATTCTTTGCATTGCCCGTTAAGATGGACGCCCCGTTGGATGGATTAACGAATGCCTGCTTGAGATCAGGATTGTATGTACATACAAACATATCCTGTGGCTGATAGATAGGCTTAAGATATGCTGAATTGAGCAGCCATTCCAAACCTGGGCTGCTATCCGGCACCTGATCTGGCACAAGGTTACTAAATGGGAAGCTGGTTACTTGGTTAGGTCGGGCATAGAATGGATCGTTTTCCCAAATCTCAACCTTCGCACGTACAGTTCCTATATTACCCGCAACTGAGCTTGCTGCTTCTTGGTTGGAACTTACTTCGCAATCACCACAGGAATTAATACTCATAGTTACCTCTATCTCTTGAATCCGGCTTCGCCCGCAAATTTGTCATCGCCGAACCCTCCATAAACTCCAGTTTCTCCATCTGGTACTTCAAAGTCGAATGCTGGCAGAGCATCACTATCTCGCATCATGTCCTCTGGTATCCAAGTCCTGCCATCCCATATCGACGCCTTCAAATCACCATTATCGTTTTTGTAGAAGACTCGGATATTTCCATTCTTCAAGGCATAAGCACATACTCTTTGGACGGGTATTCGGCGATCACTATTGAAAGTGTCAATGGTTTGAGGATAACGAAAAACTATGTTACCTTCGAGAAGCCTCTCGTTAGTATCTTCATTGTAGAAATAATGGACCTCTTCCTTTATTTGATTCAATTCTCCATCAACAAATTCTGCTTTAATTTCTCTCTCTATATACTTCTTCAGGCCGTCCATCGGAGTTTCATCGGAGTCTCCACCTGTGACATCCTGGTTGTAATACGCAGTCTCGAATATATTGTCAGAGAAATGCTTACAAAGCAGGCAACCTTCATATATGTAAAACAGCATCACCACATCCGTATTGGGGTTATAAAACAAATACGGGGCATCTACAGGCAGCATATTAGAGTCGCTATCCAGATTTACTTCGTTTGGATCACCTATTTTGTGGGCTTTCAATCTAGACCAGTGTATGTTTACACCGAATTCAGCATCCTGGTTGCTCAACTGAGGGTCCGTGGCTGATCGGGAATCATCTGTCCCATCTGAGGTTACGTCGATAAACTGGGTCTTGCGCTCATTATCGTATTTGAGCCGTCTAACTCCATACTCAACGTACTCCCACAGGTCATACCAGTTAATTCCATTGTCAGTGCTGAATCTCATTTGCAGCATATTATCAGAGTTTGGTTTTGTAGGGGCAAGAAACGCCAGTTTCATCTCCCCATTACGCTTTCGATATGCTGAGAAATAGATTTCTTCAATATCTTTGTTTGTGAAAGCAGTGCTGCTTCCTATTCGCACAGGGTATTGATAATCCAAAACAACCTGATCCTCCCCGTCAACTCGTCTTAATCGATTAACCAGAGGATCATAAGTATTGCCTTCTAAATCTCTGCCTGTAATCTTCAGAAACTCTTCGTCGTTCAAATCTCCAGCAGCCACGTATGAGATGGTTTTGCGCCTTAGTTGCACTCCATCATCAGTGTATTTGCTGGGCAATTCTACCAATAGCGTTTGACCTTCCTTGAGTTTAAGTTCTGCGCTCCGGGACTGGTTCTCTGCTGCTATGACTACATCGTAAGTTTTTTCAATTAAGTTGGCATCGTCCGTTTGGAATAGGGAGTAGTCAATTTCCTTGCACATTATCTTCCCACCCATATACTGGTAGAATATCCACACTTTATCTCTTTCAAATCCGTGGACTACAAATGGGTTTCTGCAAGGTAAGTCTGCTATCTGCTCTATAATGCCATAATAGAAGTACCACGATTGGCCGAAATCGTCGCTAGCCACACAAGATATCCCATTTTCTTTGTCGTTGAAGAATACATACAGTCTGCTATCTTCGTCCTCGCCAATACTCATTACATCGCTTTCCAGAAGTATGCTTCTACCTTCCAGTCGTTCAATGAGATTGGAAGCAGCTTCTTCTTCTGAGGACGAGGAGGTGTTTCTTAGTATGTCGTCCGTGTAAGAATCTGCCAGTTGAGATACGGTTACCCTGATAATGTCCATCTCGTCTGGTGTAGGGACGTTGTTGATTTCAATTGTAGACCCTTGCATCCAATAATGACTTATGCGCATCAGTTGGTTGCCTTTGATAAAATCTATTTCATCAATAACTCCATTGATTGTAGAGCCACTTTTGAACAGAAGTAGGGTGTCCTTCATGTGTACACCAGATGGCGGGGTGTAGGCATACTCAACTTCTGTCAACCCATAAAATCCTGGCCCACCTAAGTCAATAGTGAGTTTTTCACCTTCGTGCTCATACGAGAGATCGCCTATACTCGATTCTTCAATTCTCAGTATTTTAGCCAACTTATCTTTCGCGGTGCTTTTGTATATGAATGCCTCTCGTGGAGCAAACTTTGCCAAGCTTAGGTACTTTCCGGGTTGAAAACCATATTTGTCACCCAACATCCCAGTGAATCCCACATACTGTTCGTAGTCATCAGGGTCAGGGTCTAGGTTGTTCTCTGTTAATGGCACCGGTTGGTCCGGGCGATAATTGAGGGATTGCATGCCCTCCAAGAGATACTCATTATGAAATTCGTTGATATGCAAGAATCCTTCGTGAGAGTGGACTGCATAAGCAAAATGTCCCGAGGGGTCTCCTATACACGTATTAGCTAAAACAGCACCAGCCGCTCCTTCGATTGCGACTATGGCAGGGTCCACTTGACCTGTTGTAAAGTGTCTCTCAACTATAACTCTAGTCTCGTTGGCAAAACGCTCAGTTATAATCGGGCTTTCCATCTGGAAAAATGAAATCACATCACCATTGGGTGATGGTCCCCCCGATGGGAATAATACGGTTCCACCCGCTGTGCCGCATTGCATCTCTGCGAAGAAGGCGCTGCTAACAGGTTGTATAGGATCGAATTTCGTATTTGAAGAGTCCAGAAACTTAGGCGGCGTTTCAGATATATCATCAATCCCGTCATAAAACGGGACAAATGTCTTCTTGCCCGCGGCAACGTCAGTTTCTAGAGCGGATGCCAGTGATCGCTCAATAGCAAACTTATCCACATCCCTCTTGTTCATATTGCTCGGATGAACATTATAGAATGTATGTCTGATGATATCGCTATATCGAAAGTGAGTAGATACACTGCCACTTGTATACCACTCCGCTTTTTTATACTCATCACCCGGCAACAAAGAGTATTTTGCTCCGTCTACATCATCTTCATTGAGCAACACTGTAGAGAATAGTAAAGTAGATCGGTTGCTGATATAAGCATCAAGCTCACTTCCCGTGACTTCCAGTGGTAAGTATCTTACTTGAGTTTGTCCGCTTGCTGGCCCATATATAAAACCGGCAAGATTTCCATTCCCGAATGGAGGAACTAAAGAATACACATTGACTGGGCAATTGAAAGATTCGACTGCACGCCATCCGCTCACTAAAATAGGTAATCCCTGTGGGTCATCGTTGTTTATAGTCCACTCGTAGAATCTGTAGTTTGCCGCTTTGATTGTGGTCCCTATGGGGTAGCATTGTGGTGGAAGTGACTGTGCCACGAATGCCCAAGAAACATTCACTACCTGTCTTATGTAATGTTCTTTTATGGCGATATAGGTGATGTAAATGATATCCCCAGGTTCTAGGAATGTTGCAGGTGATCCATCATCGTTTTCGGTTTGAACTATGTTTAGAGTAATCTTACGACTTGACCCGTCTCTGTAATTAGGATTATTGAGGTCTCCAAGTCCCGGCAGGCTGAAGATAGATGTTGCTTTGCTGCCGCCGTTGTCTAGTCGATATTCAATACCACGAGCGTTTCTAACCAAATTGACAAGTCTATTGTTCTCTATCTCTCCAGATCGTTCAATAAGCTTGCGAAACTGCCTGTCTTCCTTTTCCTCCTCCTGCCCATAATCATCTAGGAGTTCGTCTGCTTCGTTAGACTCATCAAGAATCTCTTGCCAAATATCACCCACAGCGTCTTCGTTATCAGTAACGGCGAGTGGGTCAAAAACATATTCCCCCAAATCCAACTCTATATAGCCTGCGTTGTTAACGCTTTCCACTTCAGCACGAGTCAAAACATGTGGAATGTTGATTCTGTTTTCAGTTCTAGAAAATATAAGAGTGACCTGAGTCTTCGGCCTGAAGGTATCGAATTGTATGTCGGTCCCGAAAATGCCAAATCCAGCAAACGCATCAACTAAACCAAGCCCACTAATTGAACCCCCGCCGCCAGTGCCACCTAAAGCAGTAATGGCTGGTGTAAAATTGTATCCACCGCCTGCTGAGGCATGCCAAACAGTGTGCCGGGACGGCAGCAACTCAGAAGGGTAGGTTGCCATTTTGGTTCTACCCGGAAAGTTGCTGGCCCAAATTAACTTACAGGGTCTACCTGAAGTTCCACATGTCCCAGCGAATGTTGGCATTTATTAACCGCCTGGAATGGTTCTTCTTCCCGTTGATCCCGGCCTGTCTTCTCTTTCGATTTCATCCTCATCAATGTAATCATCCATAATGGCCGCGGCTTCAAACATTTTGGCAAAACCTTCTCTGAATAACTGAGTTACGCGTCCACCTCCTCCACCGGACGATGCGATGGCTCTGCGGGCAGTCTTCAGAGCCTTGCCACCTACGGTTGCCCCACTGTCCTCAGCTTTTGTTATATTGATTTGTGGAGCCAATGGAGCAGATGCAGCCATAGATCGCATTTCTGCCTGAAACCTTGCTTGTGATTGCAGTGGATCATCTGGAGTTGCCAGATTGAAAACGACTTGTTTTTGGAGGGATTCCTGTACCCCGAGCAATTGTCCGTTAGATGCTTTCTGTAGGACTAGTATTGCCTTAACCATTCTCTGGGCAGTATCATCTATTGCATATCCTGTTTTAACAGATGACTCTGCTAAATTAGCCATCGAACTAGTAAATCTACCCACAGAAGACATAGCCTGCGACATGTTGCTAGTGACTGATTGTAGCTGCGATGAGGTTGCTGCTGTCACAGTATTTAATGCTTCTAGATCAGCAGCAATAGGAGGAACCCTAACCTCGAACTCCACTTTGTTAGCGTCAATCTTTACTTCTACTGGTGCTTCTATCTTCGGTGGTGGGGGAGTGGCAGATACAGGGGCTTCTACTGGTGCTTCTATCTTCGGTGGTGAGGGAGTGGCAGATACAGGGGCTTCTACTGGTGCTTCTATCTTCGGTGGTGGGGGAGTGGCAGATACAGGGGCTTCCACTTTATCAGGCTTGGCTTTTAGTCCTGCCTTAACGGTGGCATCGATCTTGGCAGGATCAGGTGTAATATCTGTCTTAACGGTTGTATCAACATCCGGTACTTCAACTTTGGGCAACTTCTGATAGAGGTCTTGTATGTAGTCCCAGGCCCCCTTGAAGTTTTCCTCTGCTATGCTGTATATCTTCTCGCCAATCCCAATCCCAACCGTATCGAGCAACGATGCTGCACCATCGATTGCTCTCACTTGATCCTCAATGGAGTTGCGTATATTTTCAAGAGAAGAAACAACATCTTCATCCTTCAGGTTTGCTCCTTCTGCAAGGTCTAATAATGCATGCTCTCTGTAGCTTGCAGCAAGTTCCTCATTCCCTTCTCTGGCTGCTTTCTGAGCTTCGACTATTTTGGCGTATGCTTTATTTAGGCTTTCTTGGCTACCATGAAAATCCGCAATGACATCCGGCCTTATCTGTAACGACTGACCTATTTTGATACCAGAATCTTCAATCCTTTTAATGGTTTCTGGCATTGCACTAATAAATGCCTTGCCTGACATTACAGAGAAATTCTCTAACGCTTTTGTATTGCGTTGTGATATTGTTTCGGCGTACTTCTCTGCTGATTTTTTACCTGCCATCGTAGCTTGATTTACATCCTCAACACCCTGCTTATATTGCTCTAGCAGATTCCGTAGCTCTTCGCCGCTGAAGTCGTCCATAGTGAGATTCAAGTCCTTAAATACAGAACTCATATTCTTCCACATGGCCTCTACTTCTTCAGATTCAGCGCCTAGCTTTTCTATCAGGTCGTTTTGTTGTTGATTAAGTTGTGGAATTTGTTCTTTTCCAAACAGCTTGTAAGGATCAATCTCAGGAGCGTCCTGTGGCATTTGTCCGGCTTGATATACAATAGAGTCTAAGGCTTCCAAAATAGCGAATTGCATAGTCTCATCTTTGACGCCTATCTTCTTTAGAGATTCGACAACAGATTTTTGACCCTCGACTGTGCCTTTTCGGAGATTATCCATCATGTCTTCATATCTGCCAGTACTGATGTTAAACTCATCTTGAAGCAACTTCAGAAATGGCACATTTCCGGTCTCGGGAGTCTTCTCTTGCTCAACCTTGATTGTTTCTAATTGTGGAATGCCTTCCATACCACTGACAAGTCCAGCAGCTTGATTGCGTTGCATGTTCTCAAGATGGCTTATGAGGGCTTCGTGCTGCTTTTGGTAGAGTGCGGCCCTAGTTGCTTCTAGTTTTCTCTGCTCACGCCATGCCGCCTTTTGCTCGTCTGTGTATTTATCCCAGTCTTTATCCATCTCTCGTCCGGGTGCAGTATACGAAATTTGTGGTACTGGGTAGTCAGCGGGTGGATAATCGGCACCACGACCTGGTGTGGCTGCTGGTGGCATGGCACCTTGACGCATAGCTTCACCAAATAGCACGTCTGCTGTCGCACCCCCGCCTGCTGCTGCTCCAAATCGAGACATTGCCTTGATGGACTTTTGTACCACGTCATCAAAAGCCGTGACAGATTTGTCTACTCGATATAGAGATGCGTCTATATGGCGCATCGACTCAAATGTAATGTCGGTAGCAGCCTGAGCGGCGGCCTTGCTAATAGCATCTGGCATATTTTTGGTTAGTTCTTTTTGCCAGTCCTTAACATCTTGATCCCCCATCATGCCGCCTTCAAGAGTTTCAAGACCATACCCACCAGCACTAAATCTAGCAATAGGGACATCACTCATTCTGGCGGCTTCTCCGACAGTCCCTAACAAGAAGTTTGCCTTGGCAATGCCTTTTTCAAGTCCTACTCTTAGATTTTTCTCCTGGGTAATTATGATCTTCTCAAACTTACCTGCTCCGAATGCTTGAGCCTGAACCGCATCTAGATAACCATCGCGTAGCTCTTTCAGCATATCAACCTGATCGCCGGTTATATTGAGAATCTCATTACGCAGTTCTTTGGCTTTTTGCAAAGTAGCAATGCCTCCCGTGCCAGCTTCGACCTCCTTCATCAGCAGGCTATATTGTGCCTTAAGAAACTGCTTTTGTTTTTCCAGGGAGTTTACCACATTCATCTGAGCCTTTGCAGAAAGCCCTGCCGCACCATAAGTTGCTTGGGCAATGCGCAATTTGGCCTCATCGGCTTCGGTATCTAGCTTTTGAAGTCTTCTTCTCTTTTCGTATTCTTGAGTAAGTAATTGGTCTCTGGTAAGAATCAACTTACCTGCTTCTGCAATTTTCGATTGTGCTTCAGCAATCTGTCCTAGAAGCCTCCTTCCTTCACTAGCATCTTTGGTTGTTGCTAATGCTTGCTGTGCGGTTTCTAGCTGCAACTCTGCATATCGCTTCATCTCACCAATCATGGGAGTGAGTGAATTTGCCATCTCACGACTAGCCTTGCCCATTTCATTGAATTGACCAAAACCGGAAGTTTCCATGATCGTGCTTAATGATTCAGCAGATTTTGTTGCAGCATCAGTAGATATTTTAAGTGAATCAAATGCAATGTTAGTAGAACTTATTTTTTGTTCTACAGAATCCCCCGCCTGCGCCCACATCATTGCGAATCTGGCAGCGTCATCAAGACCCTCGTATTTAATACTTCTTGCCTTAGCGGCAAGTTGCTCTGTCTGCTCAGTAATCTCTTCCATAGACTTTCTAGCTCTATCAAGCGCTTCAGTCTTGGCGGAATCATTGATACTTTCATTAGATTTTACGGCATTTTCTTGGATTTCTTTATTGATCTCCCCACGTAGTTTTGAACGTTTTTTGTGAAAACTCTCAAAGTCCTGCTCATCAGGTAACAGACTACCGGCTTTCTTTTTTCTATCGAAGTCTTCTTTGTCTTTTACACGATAATCAACCTCAACTACTTTTGCACCAAAGCCAAACCAAGTTCTCTGGATTTCACCGCTTTTTTTATTCAGTTCATCCATTTTCCCATTGGCATCAATTAGCCATTCTGCCAGCTTGCCGCCCCATGTATTTTCTGCTCCCTTAGACCACCAGGTATAAAACTGATATGCTGCTGATGCAAGGCTTGTGATAATCACGCCTATTGGATTTAGCGATAAAGCGAATTTCCCAGCAGCAGCAGCAGATCTCATAAGCATGCCAGGCATGCTAACGATAAATTTAGGTGCTTTGCCTATAATATTAAATGCACCCTTAATAACTGTAGGTATAATTCCAAAGGCTTTTTTTGCAGATGCTCCTATGCCTCCAAAATGTTTAACAAGTGAAGCTATTTTCCCTATAAATGCCAAAATTGTTTGACCCAACCCCGGCAATAAGGCTATCGCGGCAGTAAGGCCAACAATCGACTTACCACCAGTACCTAATTGAGCAAACCACTGGACTGCTTTTGCTATCCAAGTTATTACACCCTTAAACCCACTTACTATACTATCTAAATGATTTGTAACCCAATCTAAGGCACTAGACAAACCTTGCTCAATCTTAGGGAAATAACCCTCAAGTTGTTGAAATATGGGTTCTATTTTAGTCCCAAGCATAGTGACTATATTAGTGCTAAAATCTTCTAACATTGTATTAAGTTTGGACCAAAATGCTCCCCACGTTTTGATGCTTCTTGTGGCGGGGCTGTTATCCCCCATGTTTTGCATGAGGTTAGCCCATCGACCAACCGTTGCATGAAGTTTTTTATCGGCGGGATCAATTGATCTCACAAACTTGACCATATTCTCTCGCATGTCATCCCCGCCTTGAGATGCGATGTTGAGCAACTTCTGCAATTCAATAGGACGGTCACCGAGCGATCCTATGACATTATTCCAAAGGTCATCAGCCTCTTGTTGTCCATAATTTTGCGAAATGGTTTGTAAGGCATCGGCTATCTGCTGCTTTAACCCAGGAAGTAAATCAAGAGACGATGCGGCTTCTAGGCTTTGAGATTGATATTCAGATAAGGCTGCGGCTGCATCACGATATGAATATGCAGAACTATCGAAGCTCTTTCTAGACTTGTCAACTACTGCTCTTAACTTATCAACAGAAACCTTGGCATTAGATGAAGTTAAAGTATAAGTAAGAAGAGCCTTATTCCCAGATATAACGGTATGCCATGCCTTAGTAAGTCCCGCAGTTAATCCAGCGAATCCCAATGCAGCCTTGCGCAAAGTACCAGTCAATATGCTGGCTGTTGCCGTGACGTGCATCAGGGTTTTTTTGAACCCTTGCAGATTAGTAGTTGATGATTGAACTGCCTTATCGTATTTGCCTAGTGCCCTGGAGCAATCTTGAGCGGATTTTGTTACAGCCGCAAGCTCACTAGACGCCTTAAGGGCTCCCTTAAGGTGCTCTTCTATAGTGAGAATTAACCTCTGTTCAATAGGATTAAGCTCATCGGCCATATGCCTTCAGCCTATCTGCGGTTGTAAAGCTTTCTTAATTGCGGAGAGAGTCGAGCCCACTGAAGCCAATTCAGCCGCTTTCCTCTGTCTCTTTGACGACGACGTGCATTTTCTTCATGCCAATTTACATCGAACTCGTAAGGATTGTTCCATACGCTCTTCATAAAGCCACCCAAGTCCTTTAAGTCTTGCCATCTACCTTTCCATCTCTGGGACCAATCGGTAAATGATGGCTGGTCTTTTTGGGCTTCTTCCTGGGGAATTTTTTGCGCTATGCGGCTCATACCTAATATACCCAAGGAACAACAAACATCCCTTGTTTAGATAGTAATTTTGTCGAGCACGCCGCCGACGGCTGCTCTGGCAATATTAGTATGTAGCGAATTTATTTTTGGCTGTCGCATATTCACTACTTCGTCGCCATAGTGAACCTCTATCAGCAGAGATCGAATAATCGCGTCTTGAAAAGACATTAGGTCAGGTGCTCCCGACATCTCTCCAGTAATGCTTGCCGTGCGCAGGATGGCATTGCTGTCCTGATAGTTTGGTCTGCGGAAGATGCACTTTATAATCTGTGCCTCTACGTCTTTCGGGACTTCACTTTCCTCGTTGGTAGCTCGTAGCTCGCCTTTGTCATCTCTCCAAGCGAATACGTCTACTTCAACGTGGTCGTCAGTCCGAACAAAAATGTCCAACTTTTCCATGATATCACTCCTAAACAAAATCACCCTTCATCGGGTCAAATTTCTTGTTAATAAACTCTTTTCCACCTTTCGCAGCCTTGCCAGGCTTCCCGCCTGCCAGAGCTACTTGAAATTCATTGTCTATTCTTTCCCTACTCAGGCATATCCTTAAATGAACTTGAAAATCGTAATTACTCATAGATCGAATCTCAGAGAGAGACCATCCATAATGCCGGGCCAATAGATGTTCATATAAGTGCTGCGGTATCATATCTTGGATATGCTGGCCCTTAAAGAAGGCATATGATACCGATTCTAATTTTTTAAGTCTTCCTCGCTCGGTTCGGTAACCTTTTCAAATGCCGACAACAATTCTTGAGCAACAGTAGGATCAAGGTTGTCGATTAGACCTTCACTTACCTCAAGTACAGAACCGTCAGGGGCCTTTACATCCCACTTCTTCAAACAAGTCTTCAGTTTCCAGTCACGGAAAGCAATGGTATCAATCTCCGCTGAATATGATCCATTAGGTTTATGGACTTGTCGGATAGACTTAGAAAACACAGTATTCTGGTCACGCCAGGACATCGGTTTCCAAGACGTTTGAATTGTCTTAATGATTTGGTCTGTGGTAATCTTGCCCTCTTCATCTTTAGGGGCGTCTTTTTCAAAGACATAGCCACGGTTTTGCCAATACTCCAATTCGTCTTTGCTTTTAATGAAGTGGAATACCGAATTGCCGTGAGTCCTAGTCTTCTCAATGAAATACGATTCGATGTTGATTAACTGCTTATTAGGGTCGAGAATAATAGACATAGCTCAGTTCCTTTTTCAGATTCGGTGCTATATTATACAGTGGAGAGAGTGAAGTGTGGAAGTGACGAATTTGAATTACCCCTCCCACAAGAGCAGGGGATTCCTACTTCAATGACTCAACTTGCTCAGGAACACAATTATCCTGAGTAGAGGTTAAATCTCCATAGGCGTAACTTTGCGTAATTCCTACGCTACGAATATTAATAGCAGCGTTCAAATCCCTATCTACCTCTAATCCACAATGAGGACAACAGTGTATCCTGTCTGCTAATGTCTTTGAAACCACTTCTCCACAACCTGAACATATCTGAGTTGTATTCTTAGGATTGACTAATCTAACTTCCACACCAGCTTCTTCCGCTTTGTATGTAGTATAATCAATTAGTTTCCTCCAAGCACAATCACTGATATGCTTAGCCAACTTGTGATTACGAAGCATTCCTTTGATATTTAAGTTCTCAAACACGATGCACCCATA
>Ga0210043_1000095_pt1 | contig 97139 bp, 94 predicted proteins | sample CryGeymet201501t_FD_183990 | JGI IMG/M metagenome (GOLD analysis project Ga0210043, IMG submission 183990) | Groundwater microbial communities from Crystal Geyser aquifers in Utah, USA - Crystal Geyser metaG 2015-01t (SPAdes) (version 2) | ecosystem: Environmental > Aquatic > Deep subsurface >... | reverse complement strand
ACGACTTTTTATTAAATGATCTACCGCACTTCTTTTAAAGTGTTCTTCGTAAAATTTGTTTCCTTTGCTCATATCTCTACTCCTAATTTATTATGATATGAGTGTCCAGAAAATTAGGGGAAGTTCAACACCCCTATTCAATGTGGATGTGGAATGCATTATGGTTCGACAAGAATTGGTATTATTGGAGATGATTCTCGTCAGGAATTAACTGTCATTTCAGATACAGTCAATCTAGCCAGTCGAATACAAGGCTTAACAGAGAAATATGGAGCTAGGATTTTAGTTAGTCTACCTTCATTGTATAATTGTTTATCTATTAATGAAATAAATTATAGAATGCTCGATATGGTTCGAGTAAAAGGTAAATCAGTTCATATTTCTATAGGTGAGATTTTAATTCCGCGTATTGATCTACTTTCAGATTTAAAAATTGCAACTAAATTTGATTTTGAAGAGGGGATATTTAGTTATATAAAAGCGGATTTTGCCTTAGCTAAAGAAAAATTTGAGAAAGTAATCAAAATAAACCCAAATGATAAAGCTGCCAATATGTATTTTGAGAGATCAAAATATTTTTTAGAAACTGGAGCAGGTGATGATTTTGAAGGGATTCATCAATGGGAATCAAAATGATGTTCAAAAAGTATTTATCACTTTTGCTTTTAAGTAATCTTCTTCTTTTCTCATTCAATTGTAGATCTTATTATGATTTAAATATTAAAGATGGTATTTTGAATCTTCCTGAAAACTTGGAACAGAAAGTTATTTTATTAGATGGTGAATGGGAAATTTATTGGAATATCGATAATAATTGGAAAGATTTAGATACTAAATTATCAAATCCTCAAATCATAAATGTACCATCTAGTTGGAATAAGATAAATTCAAATAGTAATAAGGCATATGGATATGCTACTTATAGATTAAAAATTGCTAATTTAAAAAAAGATACAAAATACTATTTTAAAATCAAAAGCCAAAGCACAGCTTATAATTTTTATATAAATCGTAACAAAGTAGCTTCAGCTGGAACTGTAGGTACATCAAAGTCTTTATCAATACCACAATATAAAGTTAACTATGTTCCATTTGAACCCAACGAAGAAGAAGTAGAATTATTAATAACAGTAAGTAACTTCCATCACGCAAGAGGTGGATTTAGATATCCTATTGAATTTGGCAGTGAAAAATTAATCTATGATTACTCCATTCTTTATGCAGCTTTTGAATTGCTAGTAATGGGTTCAATTTTGACAATGGGTATTTTTCATCTGTTTCTTTATTATATTAGAAAGAAGATTCAAAGTTATTTATATTTTTCTTTATTTTGTTTTGTAAATGCTTTAAGAATTATTATTCTAGATAATTATTATATAATATATTTTATACCTGAAATTCCTTGGGAGTTACTCGTTAAATTAGATTATGCAACAACTCCAATTCTTGCGCCTGTATTTTTAGAATATTTAAGAAAGATGTATCCTGAAGATGTAAATCGGTTTGGATCAAAATTAATTTTTTATGCAAGTTTGGTCTCAGCTACCATCACGCTTTTAACGCCACCAGATTTTTTTACTTCGATTTTATATCTTAATAATATAATCGTTGCTATGGCAATAATTTTAAGTTCTTATTCAATTCTAAAAATCAATCATTATAAAAGAAAGCAATCTCAACTTTTATTAATTGGTACTGGAATCTTAATGCTTTTTGCAGTTCATGATTTACTCGCAGGTTCCAGAATAATAGAAGAGGATTTAAAATTACCTATAGGTCTATTTTTATTTTTTATTATCCAATCTATTATTCTTTCTAAAAGAAATTCTGAAACTATTAAGCAATCGATAGATTTAAGTGAGCAATATCAAAAAATTTCCCAAAATTTAGAACAGTTGAATCGTAATTATTCTAAATTTGTGTCTAGAGAGTATATCAAATTTATTGGTCAATCAAGTATACTCGATATAAGATGTGGAGATTTCTCATCTAAAAATCTATCTATACTCTCTTCGGACATTAGAGGTTTTACTAGTTTTTCTGAAAAACTCAATCCTATGGATAATTTTCGTTTTCTAAATGCTTACTTAAAAAGAGTAGTACCTGTTATCACTTCACACAATGGAATAATTGAAAAATATATTGGCGATGCTGTAATCGCCTTATTTACCGAAGGAGCAAATACCGCGATTGATGCAGCTATTGAAATGCACAGAGTTGTGAATGACTACAATCTCTATAGATTGAAGAAGAATAACCAACCTATTTCTATTGGAATTGGAATTCACCAAGGAGAAACCTTACTTGGAATCTTAGGTGAGGAAGAAAGGATGCAGACTTCAGCTATTTCTGAATCACTTTATTTAGCATCCGTTATTGAAGGTCTTACAAAAAAGTATGGAGCAAAAATTTTAGTATCTGTTGATGCCTTGTATGCTTCGGATAGTTTTGATCGTTTTCCTTATCGTATAGTTGATTCGGTTCGCTTGTTTGCTGGCGCAGAACCAATAGGTATAGCAGAGATATTATTAGAGGGATTAGATGAGACATCTAATTTAAAAATTGAATATAAAGAAATATTTGAAAGAGCAGTATACTATTATCTGAAAGGAGATTTTCAGGAATCATCAAATCTGTTCGAAACAATGATATCACAAATTGATCAAGATGAGGCAGCAAGGCTTTATTATGAGAGATCACAAAAATATCTAAAATACGGAGCTCCTCCTGACTGGGAGACTTCTAGCTCATATGAAGATTAAGTTTATATTTTTATCTAAATAAAAATATATAATGACTGATTCAAAATACTTTTACATAAAAAAATCTATGGTTTAGTCAAAAAAAATTTGAGTATATTTTCAATTTAAATGAATATAAAAGAATTTATTTTCTATTATAATTTTCAATTTACTTAATATAGGAATAACTTATTTTTTGACATTAATGAAGAATATATTCAAATTTCGGATTTTTTTGATTATGCTTTCGTTTTTATTTATTTTTGATTCTTCAATTTTTTCTATACATACTATCATACTTAAGAAGAACCAAACTATTAAAGGTACTGTTAAATCACAGAATACTGAAAGTATTACTTACTTAGATGAAAATGGTAAGACGAAGTCTATAGCAAAGATTTCTGTTTTAAAAATTATTTATCGTGATGTGCAGGCAGAAGAAGAAGAAAAAATACGAAAGCAAGAAGAACTCAAATTAGAAGAAGAAAATAAGAAACTCGCTGAAAAACATAAAGAAGAGCAACGCCTTCTCGCTGAACAAAAAATGGCAAAGCAAAAGTTAATTGAACCACCAGAATCTTCATACTTAACTTCATTCCATCTTGGTTCACCCAAATCAGAACTTTCCATTCAATTGGCAACTTATGATACAGATTGTACTGCTATGGCTGAATTTACTCAATACTATATTCTATTTGGTTCCTTCCCAATCAATAAACCTAAATTAAATGAACTATTAACTAAGGATGTTAAAGCAATCCGTGTTTCTATGAAAACAACATATGTTGATCTAGCTTTTTCAGTCTTACTTGGTTTCTTTTCAACTGCAACACGAAAAACAATGATTATAGAATCCTGTGACATAGATGGACTTCGAGTTTATTCTGATAAGGAAATAAATTTAATAAAAGAAAATGCAATTCAAGAGGCTGAATCAAATCTTGAATTGAAAATTAAACAAAATAAATTAGAAATCGAAAGAGTAAATTCAGATTTAGATGGGATAGAAACTAAAAAAGAAAATTAGCTATAGATCAGATATAATTTTTTTAAAATATCTAGTTTCTAGGAAATATTTAAATTTATCCATTTTTAGGTTGATAAAAGTATTCAATAGATTACTTTAAAATACATGGTTAAAACCTAATTCTACTAAAGAGGTATCTATGAGAATAATATTTTCAATTATAATTGCACTCTCCCTGACTTCATGTTCAGGAGCAAGTGTCAAGACTCAAGTTGTTGACTACCAACAAGATAAGAAGGATTTTGAAGGTTTTTTAGCTGAACCAGAATCTGTTAAAGGAAAAGTTCCAGGAGTTCTTTTAATTCATGAATGGACTGGTTTAGGAAATTACGTTCAAGGTAGAACCCAACAAGTTGCTGCTTTAGGATATGTTGCATTTGCAATGGATATGTATGGTAAAGGTGTTCGTGTGGAAGATCATGATCATGAGAAAGCTGGCAAAATCATGAGTCAATATACATCTAACAAGCCTTTAATGATTTCAAGGATCAAGAAAGGAATTGAAGTATTAAAATCCAATCCAAATGTTGATCCCAATCGAATCGCAATAATTGGATATTGTTTTGGTGGTGGCGCTGCTATGGAGTATGCATTAAGTGGAAATGATGTAACAGCAGTTGCAAGCTTTCATGGTATGTTGCCTTTAGTTTCTGTAAAAGATGCAAAAAAAGTAAAAGGTAAAATTAGCATTCACCATGGTGGTGATGATAAGTTTATTCCACAAAAAAATATCGATTCTATCCAATCTTCATTTAAAGCAGCGGGAGTAGATTATGAATTATTTGTCTATCCTGGTGCAGTTCATGCATTTACAAGACCAGCAGCTGGGACAGCGCATAAAGCTATGGGTATGGCTTATGATGTAGAAGCTGACAAACTATCTTGGAAGAGGTTAGTCGAATTCTTTAAGAAGAATCTGTAAAAAATTTTGCATCAGCTAATTGAGAATTTGAATATTTTCTCAATTAGCCTTTCTTTCAAGTTGTATCTTTTATATTTTTTAAATCTAAATTTTTTCTACGGGAGGAGTTAGTGATTTAGGTCTAAATTCTTGCTTACACATGTTATTGTCTCGAGGTCTAACTCCAAAGTATAATCTTCCATCTTCATCTAGTTTTAAAAGATCATGATCCATTGGACATTCTTTTACAGATTTCCATAAAGCACAACCAGTTTCAGAAATATCTTTTTCTACTCCAGTCGTAAGTCCACAATTTGATAATCCAAAAGCTTTAGCTAATTCACGTGATTCTGTAATCAGTGTGAGGTATTTTTTTTCTTCTGAAAAATTTGCTTCGTAACTACCTGATACAAAGTGGGAAGGCTTTAATACTTTATAGCTTCCTAACGTTCTAAAACGAAAGATTTGTTTTTGAAGTTTAGGATCTAGTCCCAAAATAAAATCTAAAGTCCATCTACCGTTCGAAAAAGTAAACTCTCTTTTCCCGAATACACCTTTGCCGTATTCGTATGGTTTGAGATCTATATACTTACCATTAAGCTCAGAAAGTGCATCAATAGGGGAGAGGTTGTTTTGATTTGATTTACAATTTCCCAAAAAAAGAGAAATTGTAATTACAAAGAGAATACTTAGATATTTTATCTTCCCATACTTTAAGTCCGTTATTTTGTTGATTGTTTTTTTCATGAAAATCTCCTAGTTTCATTTTGGATTCAGACGGATCTATACGAACAAATGGGCGAGATTGATTTTTCGCCCCAATTAAAGGACTTATTCGTCTTAAAAGAAAAGGAAAGACAACAATGAATATATATAAAAAGGCAGGCGATTGAATGAACGCAACTTATGACGAATTACTAAAACTAGCAATTGCAGGTGATGCGAAAGCATTTCAAAAATTATTTTTAGAATTTCAGGAGCAATTAAAATCTTATCTCTATAGGCTTTTGACCGATTTCGACGAGGCAGAAGATATTTCTCAGGAAAGTTATCTAAAGGCATTTTCAAATTTAAGTTCATTTCAGAAGAAATCTTCTTTAAAAACATGGGTCTTTACTATTGCAACTAACTTAGCCTATGATTTATTACGACATCGAAAGAGATGGACAGTTGATATAAAATCCAAAGGAAAAGAACTGGCTATGAGTAATCCGTCAGTTTGGGAAAGAATTCAAACAGTAAAAAATACATCAGAAGAGGAAGCATTTGAAATCCGGGACCATATTAATCATTGCTTTACCTGTATGGCTAAAACTCTACCTATAGAGAGGCAGATTGCAATGATTCTAAGGGATATTTATGATTTTCAAGTTAAGGATATATCTTTAATTTTACAAAAATCTATAGATATAACTAAACATCTTTTACAAGATGCAAGAAAAACAATGACAAGTATTTTTGACGATCGATGTGCTTTGATTCAGAAACAAGGCGTATGCAATCAATGTTCTGAATTAAATGGAGCTTTTAATCCGAAACAAGATCTTCAAATACAATTGAATCAAATTGATTTTGTAAAAGGATCTAAAAAATACAATCGTGAAGAATTGTATGAGATGAGATTGAAATTAGTTAAAACAATTAATCCTTTAAATGGAAAAGGTGCAAATCTTCAAGATATACTTATGAAGACAGATAGACTTGCTTTTGGAGAAATAAATTCATTTTAAATTTATTTTTACTTGGAAGATAGACTATAGATATTCTCTAGTTTAGATAGGCCTTTGAAGCTTACGTTTTCTTCAATTAGACAGGTATGATTCTTAACGAGTTTAGCAAATGAATCTGATAATAAGAGATCTCTTTGGTATTTTCCACAGTACGAAGAGATCCTTGAGGTTAGGTTTACATCATTTCCAATAATAGTAAAGTCCAGCCTATCTTCAGAACCTATATTACCGTACTGAACAATTCCATGATGTAAGGCAATGCCATGTGAAATAATTGGCTTGTTATCATTCAATTTAATTTCATTTTGTTTCTTTAAGAAGTCTCTAGATTTTAGATAAGCTATTATAGCTCTTCCTGCCATTGTTTTAATATTTTTATTTTTATCAGTTGGAAAAATCGCCAACATCCCATCACCCATTATCTTTAGGACTTCTCCTCCGAACTTATGGATATTGGAAATCTGCTCTTGGTAGTAATCATTCAACCATTGGATTACTTCTTTAGTTGGATAATTGCTCGAGATTGATGTATAATCCCTAATATCAGAGAACCAAATGATTGCTTCTTTAGTATCGACATCACCTCTCCGAATTTTTCCAGCAAGAACCTGTGGTCCAGCCATAGGCCCTAAGTATAAAGCAAGAAGTGAACTTATCATTTCATTTTGCCGAAACCGTAACCATCCTACAGCGAAAATTTCAAGAATACTTTTTAAAGTAGCTATGGTTTCTGAATCAAATCCAGATTCTTTATTTGATGCTAAACTAATATAAGAAAGTACACCTTGGTCGAGTAATAATGGCTGAGCGTAGTATTCAGTGAAGCCAAGTTTTCTTAAGTCTTCAATGATGGGATAATCATTTTCTTCTGTCTTGTATATAGGAATATGTATGACTGCTCTTTTTTCCCAGAGAACAGGAATGGGGCTATTTTTAAATGCTTCCCCCATTCTGATTCCAGCACGAAACTTCATTTTCAAAATAGTCCCATATGGATAATTAACAGGAATACTACTGACCAAGAGAGGATCACTGAATTGCAATTGAGATGAATCCACTACTTCATCTGTATAGGTAAATCCAAAGGCTTCTATTTCAGGGTGTAAGGCAGAGCCACCTAAGGAAACACGAGAAATCTTTAGTTCATTATCATTAAGAAATTGAATGAAATTGTATATATAATCTTCAGGCTTATCAAATTTTGCACTATTCTCTGCCATCCAAGCAAAGAAAGAAAGTTTAAGCTGATTACTCATAATGAAACAGTAAATCAATCAGATAGTTTAGATACATTAAATTTTTCCCTCTTGAAAAAATTAATACTCAATAGCTTATGATAATTAGAGATAAAGTAAAAAAGATATTAATATACAAATCTATCTATAATAAACTGAATGTATTTTAAGTTATGAAATAACTAAATTCGAAAGAAATTATGAATACTTCCAAGTTACCAAGAAAAATAAAAGCAGGGTTCGGTTTTGCAGAAATGGGTATTACTGCTACCCAAATCATTACTCAACTTTATTTATTAGAACATTTTACCCAAGTATTAGGTTTGAATTCAAGTCTTGCTGGATTAGCCTTAGCAATTTCAGTTATCTGGGATGCGGTTTCCGATCCATTGATGGGATTGATTTCGGATCGAACGAAAAGTAAGTGGGGGAGCAGAAGGCCTTATATTTTTGTTGGTTCTATATTCTTAGGTCTTTCCATAGGATTTCTCTTCACTGCTCCAGCAATACAAGAACAATATTTACTTTTCACCTATCTACTCGTTGTTTATATTATTGTAAATACAGCAATGACGATTCTTTCCGTCCCCCACCTTGCATTAGGCGGTGAGCTTTCAAATGATAGTTCCGATCGAACTGAGATTTTTGGATGGAGATTATTTTTCTCCAATATTGGAATTCTTTTTGGGATGATACTTCCAGCAATTATTCTTCAATCTTTGGGTGATGAATCCAATAAAGAAAATATCAAATATGCAAGATCTATTTCTGCCTGGGCAATAGGTGGTATGGTTGTATTTTCAGGTCTTGTCACATTTTTTATTACTGGTTCCAAAAGCATTCCCAAGAAAATTCATTCGAACCAACAATCGAATATAACTTTGTCAGTTTTTTTTAAAAATTTCTCCCAGGTCTTTCGAAATAAAGTATTCTTACCACTAATCTTGGCTTTTATTATTGCAACTTTTGGACGAACGTTCAATACTTCCATCGCCTTATTCTATTATAAATTTAGATTAGGACTTAAGGAATCAGATGTTGTATTAAAGATTTTGTTTCCTTTTTTTGTAGTGATTATACTTTCGATACCCATTTGGGTAATGCTTTCCAATCGGTACGGCAAGAAGAAACCTGCTTTTTTTGGAATACTACTCTTGGGTTTAATTACAATGATTGCTTATCCGCTTTATCCTTATGGAAATTCTTATTACCCACTAATAACTGCTATAGTGGGAGGGATTTGTGCGGGTTCGATTTTTCTATTAGATTCACTGGTAGCTGATATCGTTGACTATGACGAGCTAATAACTGGGGAAAGTAAGGAAGGATTGTATTTTGGGTTCTGGAAGATGGGAACAAAATTTGCCCAAGCTATTGGACTTGCTGTTTCAGGATTTATATTAGATATTATAGGCCTGGTTCAAGGAAGTTTAGAGCAGACCGCTGAAGTTGGATGGCGCCTTGCTTTTGTGTTTGGACCTGTGGTAGGATTTTTCTTTATCTTGGGAGCAATTGTATTTCTTTGGATGCCACTCAATTCAGAGAATCATAGTAGAATCCAAATTTTGTTAGAAAAGAAGAACCAAAGGAAATTAAAATCTTCTACTGAATATAAGTAAATAAATCTTCAGCTAAAGGCTCGAAGCACAATCTGATTGTTGCCACCGCTTCTCTTTTGTTACGTGGGCCATAGCTAATTACAATTTCACTGGGATCTAAGGAATAAGAATAAATATCTTCTACGGAAAAAGAAGCTTTAGTATCTTTCAATTGGAATTTATATTTGAATTCATGAAATTCAACATCTACTTCCTCCACACCATAAGGAACTCTACATCTAATAAATCCTGTTCCTTCAAGTTTCCCTAAATTTGGATCTTCGACCAAGATTTTGCTTTTTTTATCACCGAGTCGATAGGTAAACCACTGTTTTGCTTTGAGAAAAGATCTTTGGGCTGTATATGTTTTGCTTTCGTATTCTTGAGAAAACTTTCGTTCATCGGAGGAGACCAAGCCGAAGGTAGCACATTGTAGGATTAAAAATAATGTAATTAGGGGAAAAAGGATTTTTAGTTTGATTGAGTCTGCTTTCATTAGTTTCCTGATTTATTTTCTCCTTGAAAGACAGTCTGAAAGAGTACCTTTATTTTTGAAGAACTTACTGGCAGTTTTTTAGGAAAAGGAATGAGTTTTCCATCCAAATGTTCTTTATTTGGATTTGAATCTGCTTCCTTATTTTCTGAGTTATGTCTGATTTCCATCTATCTCCCTTAATTCTTTTTTATTTTAAATTTCGGTTTTTGTACCCCCCTTTCTTCAGTTGATATGAATAGAATTTCTTTCTAAAAATAAAAATTAAGTTGATTCTCTATTCTCTTTGTAGCAAGGTTTTGTTGGAGACATAGGAATAGATATGGCTAATTACGATCGAATCGATTTAATGAATTTTGTACGATATGGAAATGATATCGATGACCAATGGGATGAGATAAGAAATTATATAAAATCAAATGCGGGAGCTCAGAGGGAAGTAGATGAAATTCGTAAAGCTCTCCCACAATCTTCCCAAGCTGCTCGTAGAAAAATGGAAAGTTTCGAACCACAATCTTATTCTTCCAAACTACAAGACGTGCCTCCTTCTACTCCTAATAAAGGTGAAGTAAATACACCTAAAGAGAAGAACCAGAAATGGTGGAATAAGATTTTAGGGGACGAATAGAGAATGGATGATGCTGCTAAAAAAACGGTAGGTCGTATTAAGAAATTTGTAACCCCTTTCTTTCATATGGCATTGCAAACAGATGTGTTAGGTTTCCATCATATCCAACCTTCTGGTAAATTAATCCTTACTTGCAATCACAGATCAGATATGGATCCCTTTGTGATTGGTGCTATCTTTCCAAGATACATATCTTGGATCGCAGCTGACTACACTATGCGCATACCTTTGTTCAAAGACTTAGTTGAAAAGACTGGTTGTATCCCTATGGCAATTGATGGGAATATTTCTATGGGAAGTATTAAGAAGGTACAACAAGTATTTAAGAAAGGTGATGTGCTTGGAATTTTTCCCGAAGGACATGACTATATGGTCAAGAATGATTTTTCTGCACCTATGGTTCCTTTCCATGATGGTTTTGCAGCATTCTCTTTAAGAAACAAAGTTGATGTCATGCCCAGTGCGATAGTTCCTATAGAAGAAACTGTTTCTGATTATCCACTTCCAACCATCTTACGTGCGTTTATGGGTATGCCTAAAGAGGTATGTGAGATTAAGAAACGTGTCGTATACAAAAGGGTTAGAGTTGTGTTTGGTGAAGCAATCAAGCATGAAGAATTTTTAGGAATGAGTCTTGCGGATGGAATGAAGGCTCTCTCTGCTAAGACACATGAGACTATGTTAGCTCTTATGGAAAAAGGTAAAAATGAGGCTCTTTGGAAAATAGCATCATAATTTCAAACATTGAAATTTATTCATTCTGAATCGTATGAATTTTCAAAGAAGCATTATGCAAAAATTTAATAAACTAATTAGTCTTCTTTTAGTCATTCTACTTGTAGCTTTCTGTAGTCCCAAAGATAGACCTAGTAATACCTTTGCAATAGATACAGTCCTAGAAGGTATAGTCCGCAAGTCTCCTGAAGTTATCTACTCTCGCAAAATCAATTTGGATGCTATGCCAGATTTTGAAGTTGTCTATTTGATTCGCAATGGCTCAGAAGAATTCCTTTCTATCTTCAAGAATGATTCACAGAAAGGTTGGGTTTGTACTTGGAAGAAAAGTTATTCTCTTTTAAACGTAGGTCCAATAGATTACAACCAAACACAAAATAAATGGATTCCATCCAAAGATTCCAATTCAAGTGATGGTTATATAGTTAAGAATTTATTGGCTGTTGAACTTGCCGGTGATAATTTCAATTCTTTATTCTTTGAACTTATGAGCGAAGAACCGCCACAGGGATTGTTTTCTGTTCCTATGGGTTACCGTGATGGGAAGAAGATTCTGGATGGACTGCAGATTCTCAAAGACCATCCTAAAATTAAATCAGCCAAACGAGCAGATTTCAATTTTAAGAAAGAAGATAAGAGTATAGTAGTTTTTCCTAAAGACCGTAGTTCTAGTTTAGAATTTGTATTCAATGGATATGAGATGATCTTGAATCTAAATTCACAGCCCATACCTAGTCTTATTTCAGGCAAAAGAGAAGGCAACCGAGTTCGCTTGGAATTTAAGAACCGAGGTGGTTATACTTCTGTAACTTATCTAACTTTATCTTTTCCTGGTGCCAAAAAGGTGAAAGCAATTTCTTCTACTGGACTGAGAGCCTATCAAAAATCTGAATCGATCTATTCCTTCACTAAGGGAAGCTATATCCCTGCGCAGTATCCCTTAGTGGAAGCAACCAAAGAAGGTTGGGCTGCAAATGTACGTTATGCGATAGAGTTTGAAATTGATTTTGAAGAATCTTCTCAAGTTACTCAGGAAAATGAAGTTGAAAATAGAAAATCTATTCCTATAGAAGCTTTATTTCGAGTTTCATATAAATGGAATCGTAATACGGAAACAATACCAAATTCTTTTTCAGTAGTTCCATTCGAAATTGACCAACAAGGATATCCATCATATAAGCTGTTGATTCCATGAGGCATTATAGAAGACAGAGAAGAATAAAACGAAGAGTTGAATCCCACGACAACCAAGAGCGGTGGTTACTCACTTATTCGGATATGATAACACTTCTTTTGGGTTTGTTTATTATTCTTTATTCTATTTCAAATGTTGACAAACAAAAGTTAGAATCTGTTTCTAATGCAATTCGAAGTGGCTTTGGTTTTAGCACAGGTGGGGTTACAATCTTAGATGGCGGCTCAGGTGTTTTAGAAGAAGATCTCTTTAAGCCTAAATCCCAAGTCTTTCGCCTTTGGGAAAACCTTGGATTTTCCTTAAAGAAATGGAAGGAAGCAGCAAAGATTCAATTAGGACTTGCAGAGACTGAGGAACTTAAGATCATACTCTATGCTTCTATCCCAGAAAATGAAGAATGGATTGTTGACGACACCCAAGATGAAACTTATAAATCTATCGCTAAGATTTCTGAAGCTATGGACATCGAAATTTTAGTTCGCTTGGAAATACCAGCTATCCAAAATGGAACAAGAACCAATTGGGAAGATAGCGCCAGACGCACTGCTAAGTTAGCAGAGCTTCTTGAATCCAAATACAATATTCCACGTGAGAAAATTGCAATTCTAGCTCACACTAAATTTACAGCTCTTCCTGGTTCAGCTACAAATTCTCCTGAACAGCGTGCTAAACAAGAGAGGATTGAGTTACTAATCCGCAAGAAGAAGTAAGTGTCGGTTTTTTGAAAGACGATTCCAATAGAAATCCGATTCTGGTCATAGAATGGCACGTAGATATGTTATTGTCTCATTACTATTTATTTTCTTTGGCATAAACCTTTGTTCACCCAAGAAAAAATCTGTGAATGATCCTATTTGGCGAGAAGAATCATTGAAGATGGCGAGTGGAATTTGCAAGAAAATGACAGAATGCATCCAAGAATCTGAAGCTTGGAAAAATGAAAATTCAATACACGCTAAACTCATTAAAGATCGATTCCAAGAAGCTAAATGCCAGGACTACCATAGAAAAAGCAATGTCTATCTCTTAATTGGCGAAGAAGTTGAAACCATAAAGACTACGACTATATCTTGTTATAATAAAATAATGACCATGAACTGTGAATCTATAATTAAGAATGCTCTAGAACAAGTTGAAGCGTGTATCCTAATGGAAAAAATCCAAAAAGGAAATAATTAATAAAAAATGCTCCGAGGCCTGAGGCGACTCAATCGCTATGAAAGAAGAATTTTAAACATTCTTAAGTTAGGTGGAAAATATGCTCGAATCAATCAATTTGGATTTAGTAGAAAGACTAGTGACGGTTTCCGATTTCCCATTCATTCACTTGAGATTGGAACAGAGAAAGCTGTAAAAAATAATCCAGTTGGATTAGTGGCAGGCGTTCATGGTCTTGAGACAGTAGGAATAAGAATACTTTTGGATTTCTTGGAACACATTCTTGATAAAAATAGCGATGGCTATATGCCTGAAATTCAGAAAGGAAAATTAGCTATAGTTGCCTTACCGATTATGAATCCTGGTGGTGTCGCATTAAAATCAAGATCTAATCCTGCGGGGGTTGATTTGATGAGAAATTCAGGAGTCGATGCGGAAGCTCCACTTCCATTTTTTGGTGGTCATAGAATTTCATCCAAACTACCTTATTACCGTGGAAATAGTCTTGAGCCAGAATCAAAAGCATTGTATCGTTTTGTACATAAGTATTTTTATGATGTTAAGAATTCAATAATTCCTGTAATAGACTTGCATTCTGGATTTGGAACTATAGATCATGTTTGGTGGCCTTTCGCAAAATCTAAGAAACCTTGTTTTGATACTCCGATCTATGAAAAAATGGCTTATTATCTTAGAACGGTAAAGGGTCATGATTGTTTCAAATATGGTGCACAATCAGAAACTTATACAACTCATGGTGATCTTTGGGATAGATTTTACGATCACTATGTCGATCATATAATCAACAAAACTAAAAATTGGTCTTCCCGATTTCTACCAATCACTCTCGAAGTAGGAACCTGGTCGGATTTGAAACAAAATCCTGAGAAACTCTTTCGAAAAAGAGGAATCTTCAATCCTGGTAAGGAAACCAAATTTGAAACCATAACAGGTTATCGAAATTTTCTTCGAGATTTTGCATTACTCTCTCAAACTAAGTTAAACCAATGGACCCAATAATATTTTATGAAACAAAAAGCACTTGATTACCATTCTATTTTCCCAAAAGGAAAAATCGAAGTAGTACCCACCAAACGGACTATTGATTCTTCTGATCTAACACTCGCTTATTCACCTGGTGTAGCATTTCCTTGCCTTGAAATAGCAGAAGATGTAGACAAGGTTTATGAGTATACAAATCGAGGAAATTTAGTTGGTATTGTAACCAATGGAACAGCAGTATTAGGATTAGGAAATATTGGACCAGAAGCCGGTAAACCAGTGATGGAAGGAAAGGCTGTTCTATTTAAGAAATTTGCTGGAATAGATGTATTTGACATTGAGCTTAAGACTACTGATCCAGATGAATTGATAAAGACAGTGCAGATGCTAGAACCAACATTTGGTGGAATTAATTTGGAAGATATTCGAGCTCCTGAGTGTTTTTATATTGAAAAGACCTTAGATGAATCTATGGACATTCCCGTGTTTCATGATGACCAACATGGAACAGCTATTATAACTACAGCTGCCTTATTAAATGCACTTGGCTTGAATGGCAAAAAACCGGCAGATTTAAAAGTTGTGATCAATGGAGCGGGGGCCGCAGCTGTTGCGATTGCTGATATGATCTGTGAGATAGGCGTTCAATTTAATAATATATACATGTTAGATTCGAAAGGTATGCTCAACAATTCTCGTTCAAATATAAATGAATCTAAAAAAAGGTTCATTCGAAACATCCAACAAAACTCTCTACGTGAACTTATGGTGGATTCAGATGTATTCATAGGTGTTTCAGTAAAAGATGTTGTTGACGAAGAAATGATAAAGTCCATGGCAAAGGATCCTATAGTTTTTGCATTAGCGAATCCTGATCCTGAAATTCGCTATGATTTGGCAAAAGCTGCAAGAAACGATATAATCCTAGCTACAGGTCGAAGCGATCATCCCAATCAGGTAAATAACGTTCTAGGGTTTCCGTTTATTTTTAGAGGAGCATTGGATATTCGATCCAAAAGAGTAAATCTTGAAATGAAATTGGCAGCTGCGCAGGCACTTGCTGAACTCGCTAAACTTCCTGTTCCTTCTGATGTTACTAAGCTTTATGGAATGGATCACCTAGAATTTGGGCCAGATTATATTATCCCTAAACCATTTGATCCTAGGCTATTATTTCATGTCTCTTCAGCCGTTGCAAAAGCTGCCGTCGCTTCTGGAGTAGCTCAAATTGAATACCCAGGCGATGAAGCTTACAAACGTTATTTGGAGACCAGGGTTCGACAATAATAATTCGAAAAGATGGATTAATTAAAAATAATGTCTGTTAATAGGAGAGTCTTGTCTTAAAATATGAATTTTGCATTACTTCTCGCAGCATTAGCACCAATAATATGGGGAACAACATATTCGATTACAAAGTTATATCTTCCCGATAATATTCCAATTTATAATTCTATAATACGATGTCTACCTATTGGAATTATTTTATTATTATTCAATAGAAGTTTACTCGCTAAGGAAAAAATAATTAAGATAATTATAGTTAGCCTTTTAAATATATCTTTATTCCAATATCTTCTTTTCTATTCTGCTTATAAGCTTAATGGAGGAACTGCATCGATCCTAACTTCTACTCAATCTATTTTTGTTGTATTTCTATCCGTTCCGATACTTGGATCTAAATTAAACCTAAATACCATCTTCTGTGCCTTTCTTGGGTTTATCGGAGTAATTCTATTGCTATTGAAAGGTGGAATTAGTTATGATTTACTAGGCTATATAGCTGCAATTACATCAGCAGTTTCGATGGCTTTTGGAACGATACTTACTAAAAAATGGTTCGACGATACATCTATACTAACATTGACTTCTTGGCAATTGACTATAGGAAGTTTATTTCTAATACCTATGGCTTTAAATTTTGAAGTTTTCCCCAATGAATTTCATTCTGAGTCAATAATTGGTTATATCTGGCTTTCCGTATTTGGATCTGGACTTTCTTATTACCTTTGGTTTCGAGGAATCAAACATTTAAATGTTCAGTTAGTAACTATTCTGGGATTTCTCTCGCCTCTATGTGCAACTATTTTAGGTTACTTCTTGGCAAATGAAAGAATGATTCTTATTGAAATAGTCGGAATTTTGTTTATAATTTCATCAATTTTATTGATGAGAAAAGACAGTAAGAGATTTCCCCTGCGATAGGGATTCGTAGGGCTTGGTCAGCTGAAAGCTGACGGGAGCGATAGCGAACCCCGAAGAAGCCCGACCCAAGCACTATTTCATTATTAATTAAAATCATAAAGTTTAGAAGAAATTGGAAATGGTGCTGGGGATCGCCCTATAGATAATATTTAAGTTTTAGATTATGAACTTAAAGATTTTCCTCTAATCGTTTAACAATGATTTGAAATACCTCAGGACTCCAGATTACTCCGAGATGAGTTGTAGAAACTAAGAAATGATCTTCATCTGTTATGTGGGGATCAATGCAAGTTCTCCAATCTATAATGGAATCATTCTTGGTATAGATTGCAGTAATAGGTACAGGTATTGGTCTTAAGTTTCTTTCTGTAACGACTGACTCGATATGATCTATATCAAAACCATTTTGAACATATTCATTTGCAGCGATTGTATACTTTGGTCCACCATGAATGGGCGTAGCAAGTGTGGTTATGGATTGAACGAAATCTGGCAAATCTCTAGCTGCTTCTCTAGATAGGTAACCACCTAAACTCCATCCAACAAGATGAATCTTGGAATTATATTTCTTTTGGTAATGTATGACATCTTCTTTGAGTTTCTCTAACATTACTTCAACATGGCCATTGTTATAATCCTGTGACCAGGATATAGCATTGAACTTATTATGTTTTAGAAATTTTTTGATAATTTCCATAGAAACATTTCCTGCACGGTAACCAGGTACTAGTAGAACAGGCTGATTCTTGCCATCAATAAGCGGTTCTCCCCAGCCTAATAGATTCTTAGGTAATTCAAGAAGACCAGTAAGCTCCCGAAAGATTCCCCATCTTGGAGGGGCAGTATAATTTTGTGAAGATAATGATTCCATTATCCAATAGTATATGCTAGTATTGATTTTCTATAACTAATTTAAATATAAACCTTAAATAAATTTATGATTGATAAAATTTTCTGAAATGAAAACAGTTAGTATTTGTGTTTTAGGGAGAAGTATTTGAAATTTCAACAGATCTTACCAGTTACTTATTTATTATTAAATTACAAGGGTCGTATCAATAGAGCCAATTATTGGATCGCCTCCCTCTTCATGTGGTCGAACTTTTATGTCTTTTACCAAACATTAAATTATTTATTTGGCTTAAGCGGAACTTGGATTGTTTATCCATTGATGTTCTGGGGAATCTGTGCAGTATCAGCGAAACGCTTTCATGATACAAATCGTTCGGGGAGAAATTTATTATTTCTGTTGATTCCTATCTTGGGGCCTATGTATGTTTTTTATCTACTTGCACTAAAGAAAGGAGATAAGGGGCAAAATTCTTTTGGATCTGCACCAGGATCTGATATTGATTATTATAAGAATGACAATGGCATAACTATTCCTCACTTAAAATCCGGTGAAGTTATCATCAACGATGTTACTAGATTGAATCCAATCATAGTTGGTTCGGTTTTTCGACCGAAAGCCATGGATGAATTATTGCAATTTGTTAAAAATACGCAAGGTTCTATTTCGGTGGGTGGTGGAAGATTCAGTATGGGAGGCCAGACAGCTAGTGCTGGTTCTTCTCATGTTGATATGAGAGGTCTCAATCAAGTTTTGGAATACCATCCTTCTGAGAAAAGAATCAAAGTGCAAGCAGGGATTCGTTGGTGTGATATCCAGCATCATGTGGACAAGGATAATCTCTCTGTTAAAATTATGCAGACCTATGCAAATTTTACAGTGGGTGGAGCCTTATCTGTAAATTGCCATGGACGTTATATGGGTTTGGGTCCAGTTGTACTTTCTGTACGTTCCATAGAACTTATTCTAGCTGATGGTAGTCTGGTGAAAGCAGATCGAAATCAAAATTATGATTTATTCTGTGCTGCAATTGGAGGTTATAATTCCATTGGAATTATAGCGACTGTAGAATTTGAGTTAGATGATAATATCAAAGTAAAGCAAGTCAGTAAAAAAATGAAACGGGAAAATTATTTCCAATTCTTCAAATACACAGTTAGAGAAGATAAGAAAGTAATTTTTCATAATGCAGACATATATCCGCCGATGTATAAAAACATTCGAGCTGTGAATTGGGAATTTACCTTAGATAAACCTACTGTTAAATCCAGATTCATGCCCTTGCAATCTTCCTATCCTGTTCATAGATATTTCTTCTGGGATTTTACAGAGTCTCCTTGGGGAAAGTGGAGAAGAGAGTACATCATTGATCCTTTACTTTTCTTTTCTAAAAAAATTCACTGGAGAAATTATGAAGCTGGTTATGATGTTCTTGAACTGGAACCTTCTGCCAGAGAGAAATCGACATATGTTCTACAGGAATATTTTGTTCCATATGAAAATTTTGACCATTATGTAGAAAAGATGAAAGACATTCTGATTCGGCATAAAGTAAATATGGTAAATATTTCTGTTCGCCATGCGAGTGCCGATACAGAAACGTATTTATCCTGGGCTCGCAAAGAGTCTTTTGCTTTTGTTTTGTACTATAAGCAAAAAGTGAACGAAAGTGATAAGCTTATGGTTGCTGTTTGGACAAGGGAACTCATGAATGCAGCAATTGATTGTGGTGGATCTTATTATTTACCGTACCAAACGCACGGCAGTCAGGATATTTTCCAAAGAGCATATCCAAATTATATGAAGCTTTTCGATTTGAAAAAGAAGTTAGATCCGAATTTCAAATTTAGAAATGTGATTTGGGATACTTATTACAATGAAAAGCCAAAATCTCAATTGCCAGATTCAGAATTTCACAGAGTGTTCGCTGATGTGAAATGGAGTGATGCACTCTACCGATTTCTGCAAGTAATCTTTCATCTCTATCCTGAAGATCGTTTCTTCCAATTGATCTACGATCTAACAAAAGAATTCAATTCGGATGAAGAAATCTACAAACAGATTTTGGAACAGGTATCTAGTGTAAAACCATTCCATGCCGACTTGACGTATGCTCTTCCTGCCTTATTCAAACAAAAAAAGGAATTAACAGCACAAATACTTGATCTTATAGAATCAAGAGCAAAGATCGATGGTTATCTGGAGATAGGTTCAACAGGAAGATACATTAGTGAAATGAAAAAGCATCTTAAATTTTCAGGAAAAATTTTCCTAGTCAATAATTTAGAACCTAGCAATAGCCCAGCTGATATTATGGAGAGAGGCGGATTTGCTAAGATTGGAAAATTTTTCCCGCTTGCTGATTATGCCCCGCTCAGTAAAGAGATTCCTACAGAAAGTTTGGATCTAGTAACCTGTTTAATTGGGCTTCATCATATAACTCTTGATAAGTTAGATTTATTTATTGAGTCAATTACTCGAGTCTTAAAACCAGGTGGAAGATTTATCTTGAGAGATCATGATGTGAAAGATCCAGAAATGTTTCGATTTGTATCATTGATCCATACTGTGTTTAATGCAGGGCTTAAAGAAACTTGGGAATACGAAAAAGCAGAGTTCAAAAAGTTTCGATCTATTGATGAATGGGTAGAGATTTTAGCTCAGCATAATCTTAAAGCTGGAAGTAAGCGATTGCTTCAGAAAGATGATCCTTCAGATAATGTACTCTTAGTATTTACAAAGGTGGCAAAATGATTCGTTTAATTATTGCATGTATTATTTCCTTTTCTTTAAGTTTTGTTATTTGGTTTAATAAAGAAACTTCCACTGTTTATGTAGATAAAACTCCTAATGAATGGATGAAGAATAGTTTTGAAATTTTCACACCAAAAGAACATATTCGTCCAGGAGATCAGACTTTCTTGACATTTCCAGAATGGTTCTTAGTTCATAGCCCAGCCGAGGAAGCGGAGTATTTTAAAACTAGAACATCGACTACTTTTCCTTTCTGGGATCATGTTCAACAATTGTGGAAGTCCTATGCTATTGTATCCGATCAGATTTTGGACAATTATGATTTCAATACAGGCTACCATGTCATGATACTAGTTCTTGCAGTCAGTACGACGGTTGAGTATGGAGCCAAAGATGTATATGAAACAATGATTGGTCGTATAACCGATACAGATCCTTCTGTTGCAATGACAGAGGAGGATGAACTGAATGCAAAGGTAACCCAAGATTATGTTGATTTTATTCGACAGATTCCTTGGTATGAATTTGATTTTGCTTCCGCATTGAAAGAACTTTGGATGGATACTCCCTTATTTGGCGATCATATTATTAGAAAATGGGAAAGAAGATATTTCCTTACTTCTGACCTTGCAGTAAAAGCTGGATACGGTTGGTTGATTAAGAAAGCAACCAAGGCAGCTTACGAAGATCCAATCTTAGGAACAGCTATAGTTGTTGACCAAGCTTTAGTAACGAATGATAAAATTACCTTTCTTAAGGAAGTAGATTGGAATCATTATGTTTATTTAATTCCTCGTTATGCGGATTTTAATCCGACAATCAATTCTATTGTCAGCTCCCAAGAATCTAATGTGATCGAGATAGCAGGGAATACCTCTGCAACTTTACTGACAGTTTTATTGAAGGATAAGGAAGCTCTTCCCAATTTCCAAAATACAAAAACAATCTTCACTCAGGAGATCATCACTCGTCCTGGAGAAAGAAGATGTGCACTTGTAACCAAAGTTGAAAATCTCAGGGCTACTTTGCTCCAGTTACAAAATAGTAATATAGAGATTGAACATATCTATGATTTTTAAAAAATAGATTTTCAATATTTCTATAATCAACTATTAAATTTACAAGGATTCAATTTATGAAAAAATTTCTAAAATTCATTTTAGTTCTAATTATTAGCATACTTTCTATATTATTAATTATCATTTCTTGTTATTCATTAGCTGCTTCTTTGCGTGAAACTAAAATGGCTGATTCAATTGCTCCCGCAACAGGTCGTTTTATAAAAGCAGGAGACTTACAGTTATATATCCAAGAACTAGGTGATCCAAAGAATCCACCAGTCCTTATGATTCATGGAATGGGTTCTTGGAGCGAGCTATGGCGTGAGACTATGATAGCTCTTTCTGAAAATGGGTTCTACGCTATCGCAGTTGACCTTCCTCCATTTGGATTTTCCCAAAGGCCTGATCCAACTCAGTTGAAATCTGTAGACCAAGCAATGCGTTTGATTGACCTGATTGAGAATTTGGGATTGAAGAAGGTTCACTTACTTGGTCATTCATTCGGTGGAGGTGCGACATTACACACAGCTTTGTTAATTCCAGATCAAATTATTTCTTTGAATTTGGTTGACGTTGCCGTTTCTATTGAGAAGTCAGATGACTCAGTGCAAGCGGAATCATCTTTGTTGGATTCATTTTTTGAAATGCAATGGATTCGAGATCGTATTTTCGAATCTACGGTTACCAATCCTCATTTAACAAAAAAATTATTTTCTTTATTTGTCTATGATTCTAAATGCATCACTGATGAAAAAGTAAAAGTCATCCAATCACCTATGCGCATAGAAGGAACTACCCACTATCTAGGAGATTGGTTAGGAATTTTTATATCTAATGCAGATGATCAATTGTACCAAGATTTTATAGAAAATAGAAATAAGTTATTGATGCCTATTCATTTTATCTGGGGCGAAGAAGATACGGTTACACCACTTAGTCGAGCAGAATTTCTTCAAAAAGAATTCCCTGGATCAAGTTTAGATATTATGAATGGCATAGGACATATTCCACAACTGGAATCACCAGAGGTATTCAATCAAATACTTATATCCTTATTAAAGGAATCAAAATAAATCATTTTTCTAAAATCAGATTCTGAATAGATAGAGTCAGCATTCCATTTAAGAATGAGTTCCAACCAAATTCTTTGTAATTTTAATAGAGTGACTTGTGTATCTTTTAAGATTGATTTTTGTATTTCATTCTTTAAGATGAGTAGATTTTCTTTTGGTTTAAATTCAAAATGATTCGATTCAGAAATTTTATTCGATAAAGAAACAGGGCCTTTTAAGATTGCTTGTTCTATTGCCTGAAGGCAAGATTTGATCTGTAAATCTTTCTTTTGGTTGATCAATCGTTTCTTTAAAGAAAGGTTTAAGTCTTTTGTAAATTGGAAATATGATTCTTCCCAATCTCCAGAGTATGATTGAATCAACTCTGTTAGTTGCTTTCTAAATTTTATTTTGGTATTTTGAATAGAATCTTTCTCACTTAGGGCAATAAATCCAGCTTCAAAAAATGGCCAGTAATATTGGATAAGGCATTTAGATATTTCTCTGAGGGGAAATTGCAATTTATTATTAAATATTGTTTCATTTTCCATCAGTTCTGAATCAATCTCTAACTGCTTTAAATGCAGTTCACAAAATGCTCTAAAGATTGCTAATTGAAGAATAGAGAATTTTTGATTTGGAAATAATGCTATCTCGTTCACGAAATTAGTTTTCTATTTGAAATCCGTATGTATATCTAAAAATATTGATTGCATTTCCAAAGATTTACAATATTTATAATACCTAATTATGACTACTCATAGACCAACCCTCAAAGAATTAGAACTGGAGATTGAATCTCATAAGAATTTAGAACAAGCTGAATTTTTGTCCCGTTTCTTTAAAACAGGGAAGGGGGAATATGCAGAAGGTGATAGATTCCTGGGAATACGAGTTCCAGTCCAAAGAGCGATTGCAAAAAATTATAAAAATTTAACTTTAAAAGAGATCGTCCAACTACTTCAATCCCCTTGGCATGAGAAAAGGCTAATCGCTTTAGTTCTATTGGAAGATAGGTATAACAATCCAAAAAGTGATCCATTTTATAAAAATTCTGAGCAAAATATTCAGATTCAAAAGGAAGTTTACCAAGCTTATATTTCAAATTTTCCTAAAATTAATAACTGGGATTTAGTTGATATTTCTGCTCATAAAATAGTAGGAAGACATCTTTATGATCGCGATAGAGAAGTTTTGTACAAATGGGCTAAATCTAAAACTTTATGGGAGAGAAGAATCCCAATAATATCAACTTACTATTTTATACAAAGAAGAGATTTCAAGGATACTTTAGCTTTGTCTGAGCTGCTTCTGAAAGACTCAGAAGAACTAATGCATAAGGCATGTGGATGGATGGTTCGTGAAATTTATAAAAAGGATTCTAAATTAGCATTAGCTTGGATAGAGAAATATAAATTGCAAATGCACCGAACTATGCTACGTTATGCGATCGAAAAAGTTCCAGAAAAAAAACGAAAGGATATTCTAAACGCTAGATAATAGTTGAATATGAATATCTTCTGTTTATCTAAATTTTTGACTAAAACCTATGGACTCAATAATTCTAAATCAGTAGATTAGAATGTCTTGCAAATATCTTTAGCGGCTAGTGTAGCTGTAGTCCATGCATTCTGAAAGTTAAATCCGCCAGTTATACCATCTACATCAATCACTTCGCCTGTAAAATACAGATTAGGAATTTTTTTACTTTGCATTGTTTTAAAGTTAATATCCTTTCTAGAGATGCCTCCAGCCGTTACAAATTCTTCTTTAAAGACTCCTTTGGAAGTCATTTGGAATTTCGAATGGCAGATAGAATTTGCAAGGGATCGAATTTCATTTTTAGAAAGATCTATCCATTTTTTATCTTTGTCAATGTTACAATCTGTTAGAAACCATTCCCAAAGTCTACTAGGGAAGTCAGGATACTTTTTGTTTGAAATTTTGGAACTAGAATACTCTTCTTTGTATTCTAAAAAGATTTTTTCCAATTCCTGGGAATTTATATTCCCTAACCAATTGATTTCGATTTCAGTTTTATAATTCAAATCGAAAAGACTTCTTGCTTCCCAAGCTGATAGCCTTAAGGCAGCTGGACCACTGAATCCCCAGTGAGTTATGAGAAGTGGAGCATTTTGCCATTTACCTTTAGGAGAAATTCGAATACTTGCATTCGGCATGGAAAGACCAGAAAGAGATAGGATGGAAGAATCTTCAATTCCTAAAGTGAATAAGGATGGGACTGGATCAATAATATTATGACCAAGTGCTTCCATCCATTTCCATGATTTCCGATTCGAGCCACTAGCAAGAATAACTTTATCGAAGTATTGCTCAGAGTTGTCTTCAAAGACCAATTTGAACTTTTGACTTTCATCTATACCTTCAATGAAGATAGATTGTATGCCTTTCTGCAGGTGGAGATTTATTTTTCGATTCTCTATTTCTTTTATAAAACATTCAATAATTGTTTCTGATGAATCAGTAATAGGAAACATTCTGCCATCAGATTCAACTTTGAGAGCTACACCTTTGTTTCGAAACCATTCAATAGTATCAGAAGGTTGGAATGATTCAAAAGCCCACCGTAGTTCTTTTTGTCCCCTAGGGTATTTGAGACTGAGAAGTTCAGGATCTTTTAGATCATGAGTTACATTGCAACGTCCGCCACCAGAAATTCTCAATTTGGATAGTGGTTCTTTACTTTTTTCAAAAATGGAAACATCAAAAGAATTCTTAGAAAATTCTTGAATTTGGATTGCAGCAAAACAACCGCTAGCTCCTCCTCCTATGATTGCGACTTTTACCATTCACCAATATTCTTGGCTGATAACCAGGGTTCTTGTGGTGGCAGAGCTTCCCCTTTTTGAAGAAGTTCAATTGAAATTAAATCAGGTGATCTAACAAATGCCATGCGTCCGTCTCTTGGAGGTCGATTAATTGTAACTCCATGCTTTTGTAATCGCGCGCAAGCTTCATAGATATTATCTACCGCATAAGCTAGATGACCAAAATTTCGACCTATAGAATACGGTTCATCATGTTCCCAATTATAAGTTAATTCGATTTCTGGAGCATCAGCCTCACCAGTAGAAAGAAATATAAGTGTAAATTTTCCTTCGGGATGCTCCTTTCTACGAGTGATTTTAAGTCCTAGACCTTGTTCGAAAAATGTTATAGTTTTATCAAGATCGTAAACGCGAATCATTGTGTGTAAATATTTTAAAGACATACTTTCCAATTGCTCCTTAAGCTATGCATATAGCTACTCTAAAATAATAAATTTCTATTACAAAATACTTTGATTGATACCTAAAATAGATTTTGAAAATTCATTGTTATCTCGTAACATTAGTTCTAATGCAGCATCAAAATCTTGATCCCTCAGCAAAATAGATGAGTGAAGGTTATATGAATTGGATTGAAGATTAAATTGCATAGCTAGTTTCACTAACTCAGATATAAAAGCTTGTGAAGCTCCATCAATTTTTCGTGCAACATCCTTTACATTGAGATTGGGATTCCTATTATCTTTAATCTCATTTTTCAAATACTTCTCTCTTAACTCTAAATTCGGTAGATCAAAAAATACACATTGACTTATACGTCCTGGTCTATCTTTAATTGCCTTTTCTACTCTAGAGATATGATTGGTAGTTAGTATAAAAAGCATATGCTCTTTTTTAGTATAACCATCTAATTGATTCATCAAATCTCCTAAAGATGAGCTATAGGGATTGGTTTCTCTTGAAGAAAATACAAGATCTACATCTTCTAATAAAACGATTGATGGTTGCAGGGTTCTTCCTATAGAACAGATTGTATTGATTTGGGATAAACTCTGTCCACTAGCAACAATTATTGTTACATCCTTTAATCTTCCGAATAAATATTGACATGTAAATGATTTTCCAGTTCCAGGAGGACCATAAAAAAGCAAACCTCTATTCATACTAGATAATCTTTCTGTTAAAAGTTCGCGGTATTCAAAATACTCAAAAATATTAAATTCTAAAATTTTTTGGATTTTATCTGAAAGAACAATCTTATCTTTTTCTATTTTATTAATTTTTTGGAATTGGATCCCTACCTTTGTATTTTTTTCACCATAGTCAATTCCTTCCACAACATTGCTCGTGATGGATATAACTTTTCCTTTATAGATGCTTTCTTCAATAATTGCATTTTTCAATTCTTTTATAAATCCATCAAAGAAGTTTGGATCCATAGTACAAACTTCCAGATAGGTTGAGTCATTGTATTTATCAAATCGTAGTCGAATTACTTTTGTGAAGTGGTTAATGTCATCTTTATCTTTATAATTAGCTTTTAAAATCCATAAGTTATCTATACGACGATAAACTTCTTCATCAACATCAATCTTCCATGGAATATTCTCTGATTCATGAGGATTTCGATTTAACTCAGAATGGAAACGATGGTTGATTATATCATTCAAAGACTCACTATTTGAAATAGGTTTTTTAGAAAAGTTTTTCTTCTGAGTAAGATATTTAGTCAGAAAGTTATAAATATCAATAAATTGATAATCTGGAAAAGTTTCCAAATAAAATAATCGCTCTCTTCCAAATCCTAATTCTTGATTCAAAATATTATCTATAAAGGAAGAAGCCTTAAGTCTGCGAGAAACTAAAAGAAAAACACTAACAATTGCACCAGCGATAAAGAATGAAGCAAATTGTGGAAAAAAGTTATATAGAATAAAAGCTACAGGAAAATACAACATGGATCCATAGTATCTAAAGTTTATCCATTTGGGATTGTTATCTAATGCGTCTAAGTTCATTTAAAACCTTTTAGAATAATTTTCAATATCTTCACCAAATTAATTTTTACAAAGAATGTATCTAGCTTAAATTTAAATGGAAATGATTGTGAAATATTTTTTAAAAAACTCTTGCCTTCATTTTCTCATAATATAAAAAATAACCTATGAAATTTCTATATAAAATAATTATACTTTTCAGTATATTTTACTATTCTTCCGCTTATTCAGAAGACAAACCAAAGTTGGAAGATAAACCTCTTATTGGCGTAAAGACGGATCATCCTCGTGATACTATGAGAACATTCATGACAAGTATGAATGATTATAAATCTTCCAAACAAAATGGAAATATCGAACGAGCTAATGAATCTTTAGAGAAAGCAATTCGAACTTTGAATTTAGATGATATTCCTTTTTTACTCCAGACTGAAAAAGGCGAAGAAGCTGCCATATATCTCAAAGAAACTATAGATAGAATTATATCAATTGATTATGATTACATTCCAGATAATTCAGAAAAAGAAAATTCAGTTACAAGATGGCGTTTGAAAGATACAGAAATTACTATAAATAAAGCAGATAAAGGCGAGAGGTCAGGCGAATTTCTCTTTTCTAAAGATACAGTTTATCGTTCAAAAGAATTTTATGATAAGGTAAAGCATCTTCCCTATCTAGAAGACTCAGGTAAGGGTGCTCTTTACCAACAACCAGTATTAGAAAAAATTGTTCCTGCCTGGTCTAAGAAAATTTATTTCGGAATTGCTTTATGGCAATGGATAGGGATTGCAAGTGCTGTTTTCATTGGACTTATGTTCCGATTGATTTCAAGAGCGATACTAACTTTGATTCATAAGCTTGCAGCAAAATCTCAAACAGAATGGGATGATAAAATAATAGAAGCTATATCGTCTCCTATTGGTTATATTGTTTCAACAGGTTTTTGGTATTTCTCTTTAGGAATTCTTAAATTAGAAGGAACTATTCTTTCTATATTGACTTTTTCTATCCAAATTTTGTTGAGTGCTTTTATCATTTGGTTATTGTATGCTCTCGCAAATGTTTTTTCTGAGTATCTAACTGAAATAGATTCAGAGAATGGCAACAAGGGTATGGACAAACAAATTGCTAATCTTATTACCAGAACTATTAAAAGTGTAATCGTCTTATTCGGAGTTCTCATAACAATCCAAAATATGGGAATAAATGTTATGTCATTGCTCGCAGGTCTTGGAATAGGAGGTTTAGCTTTTGCCTTAGCTGCCAAAGATACAGCAGCCAACTTGTTCGGATCCATTATGATTTTGATAGATAGACCATTTAAGTTAGGTGATTGGATCAAAATTGGTTCGAATGAAGGAACAGTAGAAGAGATAGGATTAAGATCTACAAGAATAAGAACTTTCTATGATTCTGTCATTTCCATACCTAATATGGACATGGCTGTATCGCCTATTGATAATATGGGTCAAAGAAAATTTAGAAGAGTTGTTGCTAACCTTGGAATTACTTACGGGACTCCTGTCGCTAAAATCGAAGCTTTCATTGCAGGAATCAAAAAAATTATCCAGGATGAACCGAATACTCGGAAAGAAAACTATCATGTTGTTTTCAATAAATTCGGAGATTTTAATCTAGAAATCTTAGTTTATGTATTTCTAAAGGTTCCAGATTGGTCTGTAGAGTTAGTGTCTAAACAAGATTTATATCTTAAAATTATAAGGTTGGCAGAAGATTTAGAAGTTGAGTTCGCTTTTCCAACGCAAACTTTACATGTGGAATCCCTTCCTGATAATATGAAATAAATTATTTAGAAATGATAGCTTAATCCTATATAAAGGTATTTTAATTCTTCATTTCTTGGGACTCTAACATTGAATTGATTATCATAGTAACTGCTTTTGAGGAACTCATCAATAAAATAAAATTGAGCTATCTCTTCTTGGTAATTTCCATTGGTTACTATGGTTGGAAATTCACTATTTTTAGATTTAGTTTCTTTAGTAAAGCGGGTTAAATTATATCCAATGAAGAAATCAAAATTATCTAAACCATAGCTAAGTTCAGTTTCATATTCTTCTCCACCCATATTAACAATATTTGTTTTGCTGGCTAAGTTTCTGAAATAAAATGAATTGTCATTGTTTCTTATATCATTGCGATGAGATTGAAGATTGCCGCTTAATGGTTGGAATAATTTTCCAGTTACTTTGAGTTGCAAATCATCGATTAATTTGAAATATAAACTTATTCCAGCTTGATGAGAGAAAGTACGACTTTTTTCTTGAAGGGTATTATAGTATTGACCAATAGGAAATGAAATCACATCTGATTTACGATCGTAACTTTCTTGTATTTCTCGAATTCCCAATTCAGGTTGGATCATTATACTTTTATGAATTGCATGGCTTCTCAGAACTTTGTATTGAATTTCTCTCCAATTATACTTTATCTGCCCAGGAAAGTATTCAAGTGGAAGATTATTATTGAGATAGTAATCCCCTTTAAATTCTTTTCCACGTACCGATAAACCAAAAGTCCATTCTCCAGAAGGAGTTGTATAACTAATACCCAAATTTCCTAAAGGAGAAGTTTTTGAATTTGGTTGATTGTAATTTGAAAAGTTCTCAATATTATTAAAAACAATATTGTCTCTCTTTAATTCTCCGTTTTCATAATTCAAATTATTGAATCCATTATTTCCAGAAAAAGCATTTAAAAGATTATATGTATTATAAAAGTGTTTACCACTTGAAAGATGTGTATGGGAAGCTTGGCTAGTTCCTAAAATTGTGAATTTAAATCCAGGTCTAATAAAATCAGAAGCAGGTATTCTAAATGTTTTTTTCTTATATTGAGAGTTATCATCTTGAGCTAATAAAAAAGTGAAGTTAGCTAAAATTAAAAAACTAATAAGGAACTTTTGCAATTTATTCACCATATACTAATACACAATCCTCATAATATAAAGGAAAAATAGTCATTGATGATCGGTCTATTACTGCAATTTTTGTTATTCCACCATTCTCCGCGGCTTCTTCTAAACTACCACCTACCCCATAATAAAGGAAAAATAAATTTCCGAAATAGCTACTATAAGAACATGATTTTCCTACTTTCTTAATTTCATTCGATGTAATCGAATTTTTATTTCCTGCTGATATATGATGTTTAGTCGCTCCATAGAATGCAAAAACTGGTGAAGATACACATTTAGTTAAAAGTAATATTGGAATCAAAAGAATAAAATATTTTACGAATTTCATTCTTATTCTCCTTTTACTATTGTGCAATATTCACTATAGGCCCAAAAAACATTTACAAATGTGTGATCAATACTTGCGATTCTTTTAATACCATTTTCCATACTAATGCTTCCAGCAGCAGAATCTCCCCACATAAAAAGATTAAACACATGATAGTTACAACCTTCAGCTGATTTTAAAGGTTGAACAGTATTAGATTGATTGAATTCACCTGGGAATGTGGTGTTAGTAAAAGCCAAACCGAATGTAGGACCATTTGTCTTTACAAAAGGTATACAATTTACTATTAACATTAATAAAATGATAAAAAACTTTTGCAATTTATTCACCTGCAACTGTAGTACAAAATCTATGATAGACGAATGAAAGTATTGCAAATTGTTCATAGGATACAAATGCGATCTTTTTAATATTAGCTTCTTTCACGATTGTCCCAACACTTGAATCCCCAAAGGAGGCAATATAAAGAATGGAATGATTACAGTTAGTATGAACTAATTTGGATTCGGCATTTTCACCAAGACCTCCTGGCAAATGATTCATGTGAAAAACATATCCTCCTTTAAAAAACAAGGAATTAAAATTACTATATTCCGGTGTTGGGTTTGTATTGTTGGATTGATTGTATTGGTTCCATACATTTACAGCGGAACAGTTAATGATTATAAGTGCAAAAAATAAGTAAAAACTTAAAACTTTCATTAGTAGAGTATAACCTTATAAAGCTGACAAAAATTGTCAATCAACAAAGCAATGTTTTATGATAGTTTACATTTTAGTGACATAACTTAGGAGATTGCTTCAACCTTCAAAAGTAATCTTTTATAAAATTTTTTTAAACTTTTGAACATTTTTTATAAAAATTGTTTGACAATATTTTGTGCAATGCAACATTGAGATTGTGCATTGCACAAAATCGAAATATTGGAGAAACCCAAAAATGGAAAAATTAGTAATAGATATTCTCAACGCTGGAATCGGATTGTTTCAATCTGGAAAAGATGGTCTTAGCAAAGCAACTGTAGATCTTGAAAAGACTTACAATGAAATGATTGCAAAAGGTTCACAAGACAATTCTGAAGCAGCTATTGCACTTAGAGAATCAGTAGATAAAGTTATTGGTGATATTAAAGAATTCACTAGCGTTGCAGGAAAAAACTATGACGAAACAAGATCTAAAATTGTAGAAAACTACAACAAGATCACTGAAGAAATCAAAAGCAAAATGCCAGAAGGCAAAATTGAAGAAGTAAAAGCAAAAATCAATGAAGTTGCTGAATCAATTAAAAAGTCTAGCACTCCAAAAGCTAACGCTTAATTTAACAATTTCTTTAAATTAAATCGAAGCCCGCCAATTTAGGTGGGCTTTTTTTATGTCATAATTCAATAAACTTAAAAATCTTTTTACAAACTTATAGTTATTCCAAATAAAGAATTGTGGTTTATGATTATGTAAAAATAAATATTGCAACAATAACTTCAATATATGTTAAAGTTTCAGATGTTATGTATATAAAAAATTGATCACAATACGTTATTTCACTAAGCTAACTATTATTTCAGTTTCTACCAGTAAGTGTTCGTATTTAGTGCTAAAGAAATCTTAACAAAAAACAACTTGACTATCTTAAAGGAAAACTATTCTTTAAGATAGATGCTATTTAGAAAAGGTATATTTCTTTGTTTAATGTTTATGATTTCTTGTCAATTAGCCGATTTAAGAAACGGACAATTTGAGGACGGCGAAGTCCCAGAAGATTTGATACAAGAGGGTAAATTAAAATTAAATCAACCAGTTGATCCTGCATTAAATCCAGAAAAATGGAAAAACGTTGATACGATAGAATTATTTCTAATTGATTATTGGAATTCATCTTTTGTAAGGTTTTTCACTCCTATTCCAGAATCAGTTCAAGCTATGAAGGCTACCATTTCTTTGAATTCCACAAATATGAAACTAGAATTTACTGATGGTAGATACCGTGGTAAAATTCTAGGTATTGAAAATGGCGAAAGTTATACAATCGACAAAGAATTAGGTAAAGTTTTTAGCAAAGATTCAGAATTGAAATTATACCTTGAGTCTCTTCGTATATATATTCTTCTTCCAATTATTGCTCATAAATTTGAAAAAATTTATTTCATTGGAAACTTAGGAATCGGAGAGAGAAGTTATTCCGAAATTTTTGCAACAAATGGATCATGGACTCCTAGTAAGGATTTTGATCAATATAAAATCCTAATTAGAGAAGACACTGGATCAATAGAGTTTATACATTTTACTTACAGAGATGTTTTTGATTCTTATAAGGGTGTTTTACATTATGAAGACTATACTGAATTAAATGGAAGGATGATTCCATTTAAGATATCAATTAAAGATGATATTATCGATAATTCTTTCATTCATCACTTACAGATTGGTACAGTTAAATTATTGGATTCAAATAATAATATAATACCTTAATGGACCAAAGGTGTATACTTTGTTCTTCAATGGATGTAGAATTATACATCGCCAATCTTAGATCTAAAAATTATTTTAAATGCAATAATTGCTTTTTAATATTTGTGGATACTAAATTTCATTTAAATTTTTCTGAGCAAAAACTTCGTTATGATTTTCATGAAAATTCAATTGATAACCCAGGATATGTATCTTTTTTAAAAAAATGTATAAACCCAACACTTCCTTATATTTGGAAACTTGGAAAAAACTCTGATCTCCAAGGCTTAGATTTTGGATCTGGCCCCAGTCCTACACTATCTGAGATTCTTAGCCAAAATAACCTTAAAGTTGATAATTATGACCCAATATATTTTAAAGAGTTTCCAACAAAAAAATATGATTTTATTTTTTCTACTGAGGTTTGGGAACATTTTCATGAACCATTAGTTGAAATCCAAAAAATAAAAAATTTATTAAAACCTTCAGCTGTAGTTTCTGTTATGACTTCTACTTGGAATGATGGAACAGATTTTGAGACATGGTATTATCCTAAAGATGAAACTCATGTATGCTTTTTTCATGAAAAAACATTTTCTAAAATCGGAGATATTTTTAACTTTGAAATTTTAGAGAATCCTATGGATTCTATTTGGATATTTCAAAACGTAAGTTAAACTTTTACTTGAATTAAAATTTCCTTTCTGTATCATGTAATTTCCAATGAGCCTTTATTCAAAGATAAGTCAAAACGTACTCCAACCCTACCAGAATTTAGATTATTTAAGCAAGGCGAGAGCAAAATATCTTTTTATAATCCAATTTATTTTTGGTATGGTTATGATAGTTGGTAACTCGCTAATTTTTCTCGTAGTTCCTAAATTAGGATTAAATACATTAATAATAATTATACCATCATTTACAGGAGTATTAATTTCAGTTTATTTCTTAAAGACCAATCGTTATAAAACAGCAAGTACAATATTTATCTTCATTATAATGATGGGTGTTATGGGAGGAATGGTAAGTAAATTATTTATTTCTCCAATTCAATCTTTATCTACTTATGTCTTTTTTGGCTTTTCTGCTCTAGTTCTATGCACACTTTTTTCTGGTGTAACTGTATTATCAATTATCACGACTGCTTTTGTTGGATTGAACACCTTTCTTTTTGTTTATGTAACTCCTATGTTAGATAGCGCTCAAAAAGAATTATTCCGATTGAACTACTTTGATAGCCTACTTGGAATAATTATGACTTATTCAGTAGGAGTATTGACTATAAGGATTTTTAGAAAAAATTATAGAATAATTCAGACAGAAGTATCAAATTTTTCTGAACTGAATGATTTTATTAAAATGAATTTAAAAGATAACTCTAAAAATGTATTAGATGTTTCTAATATGTTGATAGACCAAATGAAGAATTTAAATGAAAAATCACAAGTTCAGTCGACTTACGTTCAGGAAGTTGTTCATTCTTTAGATTCCCTCGAAGAAAGATTAGATTCAATTTCAGAACGAGCACAGAAGCAAGAAGATAGCATGTATGCTTCTAAGGAGAAGACCAGTTCTCTATCTAGCACAATGAAAAATATGTCCTTAGAAACATCGAGTTTGCTAAAGAAAATTGAAGATATGATTGTAAGTTACAATAACGCAGAAAATAACATTCTGGTTATGAAAGATAGTATGGACTCTATTCGAGATAGCTCCACGGAAATGAGCAAAATTTTAAAGATCATAAATGATATTTCAGGAAAAGTGAATATGCTTGCACTGAATGCTGCTATTGAAGCAGCAAGAGCAGGTGAGGCTGGTAGAGGCTTTTCTGTTGTTGCAGATGAAATTGGGAAATTAGCTGAGAGAACTAGTAGTAGCGTGAAAGGCATTGATCATTTAATTAATAAGAATAATGACGATGTTCTTTCTGGAAGTAAACAAATTGACTTTGCAATTTCAGATTCATCTAAAGTAGCTGAAGGCATACAATCAATACGAGACCTATTAATTTATTTGAAAACTCAAACAGAAAAGCAATCAAATGCTAATGATGAGCTAGAAAAAGATTCTAATTCAGTGGCCTTGCTTTCATTAGAGATAACGGAAGCTACGAACAATTCTAGAAATCAAACGAAAATAATTTCAGATTCAGCGGGATCTATTAAAATGTTTAACGATGAATTGATTCAAACGATTCAAGTTGTTACAGAATCTTCGGAGAAGCTTTCTAGTTTAATTGAAGGACTGAATAAAAAAATTGAAATGCATGAAAATCAACAAGAAAGTTAAGTAAATTATTTTTGACTAGCTTCAGTTTGATCTTTAATTTTTGAAACACAACTCATAGCAAAACCTTCCATGACATAACAAATTGCATCATTCGTTTCGCATTTTAATGTTTTATCATACTCCTGTCCATTTACAACTGTAGGAATTGACACACAATAAAATTTATCTTGAGCAAGATTCGGATTTGTGGTCTGTTGAGAACTATCCTGAGAGTAGATTGAAGTATTCAAACTGAAAATTGATATAAAGAATAAACTCATTAATTTAAAATTATTGCTCATAATAAAAATTTAAAGATATAAGGTCTTTTGTCAATCTTAAGAATATTTAGTTTCCATTATTTTAAGTAAGGATTTGAGATTAGAATTCATTTGTGTTCTCATAATTGGGCCTAAAAGAATTTCACTTAAAGAAAGTAGACCTTTCAATTGTGTTTTGTCTGTAATTTCGAAATATGTCCTACCTTGTTCTTCGCGAAAAATATATGTATCTTCAAATTTTAAATCTGAGGTTTCACAAGAAGCGGTAATTTTTTGATTGGGTACTATTTCTTGAATTGTATAATTTCCTTCGATTTTCTTTATTCCCATATCCACTTTTATTTTGAAGGTAGGAAATTTACCTGAAGATTCTTCGCTTCTAATCGAACTTTGAACTGAAGAATTATAATCCACCATGTTTTCAAAATTCATAACATGTTCGAAAACTGTTTGAACAGGAAGGTCTATAATTGCATCTACTTTTGTTGTAAGCATATTATATAAATAAAATGCATTATAAAGTTTTTGTCAAGTCGACATCTCTACCATTTCAATTTGTTTGTAAAATGGATCATCCCAAATTTTCCATGATTCAGGATCTTGGTTTAGTTCTTCATCACTTAGCAGACATTCATCCAATGTTTCTATTATTTTCTTTTGATTCATTTTTGTTCCGATGATGACAAGTTCTTGCCGTCTATCTCCATATGGTTCTACCCAGGAATCTTCAATAGCTCCTAAAGTTTCTTCATCTTGCATCCAAGAATCCTTTGGAACAGCTGCCCACCAATTTCCTGCGGCATCAAAATTACATAATTGTCCTGCTTGCGAAAGCATAAATGCATGATCAAAGGAAGTGGCTATCCAAAAAAATCCTTTGGATCGAACCATCCAAGGTTTTTCTAAAAGTAGCCAATTATAAAACCTCTCTGGATGAAATGGTTTTCTTGCTGTATAAACAAAACTTGAAATTCCATATTCTTCTGTCTCAGGAATATGTTCACCTTGTAACTCTTTTAGCCAGCCAGAAGCTTGTGATGCCTTTTCGAAATCAAATTTTCCAGTGTTGAGAACTTTATCTAAATCAATAATACTATTGTTTGTGAAAATAATTTCCGCATCAGGATTCAAACTTTTAATAATACCTGTTAATTCATTTTTTTGATTTTCTGAAATAAGATCTATTTTATTAATAATAATCGTGTCTGCAAATTCTACTTGATCTACAAGTAAATCAACAATACTTCGATCATCATCTTCACCGGCTTCCATGTTCCTGTCTTTTAATTCATCTAAGGATTGGAAATCTTTTAGAAAGTTAAAAGCATCCACAACAGTAACCATGGTATCCAATTTGGCAAAATCTGAAAGACTTTCTCCCGTTTCATCCTCAAAAGTAAATGTTTCTGCAACTGGAAGAGGTTCTGAAACTCCAGTTGATTCAATTAGTAAATAGTCAAATTTACCTTGTTTGGCTAAGTTTTTAATCTCGATGAGAAGATCCTCGCGTAGAGTGCAACAGATACAACCATTCGACATTTCTACAATTTTTTCTTCAGTTCGAGATAAGCTAGCACCACCTTGTTTAATTAGAGAGGCATCTATATTCACTTCACTCATATCATTTACTATAACTGCTACTTTCTTACCTTGGCGGTTATTTAAAATATGATTCAAAAGTGTAGTTTTTCCAGCACCTAAGAAACCACTTAGTACAGTTACAGGTAATTTATTATTCGTTTTCATGTCTTCTTTCCTCATCTTAAACAATAAGATTCAAATTAAATAAAAAATATTTGATAATATCTATATATTTCTAAGGTATTTTTTCTGTCTATACTTTTTTGCAACTTAGTTGCATTTTGGACTTTACAGAAAAATAAAATAATATAATTTGCAATCAAGGTTAGATATTTTATGACAAATAAAAAAAGAAAAGTTTATTTAGGGGATTGTTCTATCTTATTAGAGGGTGAGAAGCCTCAGTATGGCCAACGAGTTGCAAATAATATTATAGCAAAACCTGCTAGGAAAGCTAAGAGCTCTCTTTGTAGTTTAAGTTTATCCAAAGGCTTAGTCATCGTCTCAACATTACCCAATATTCGATCTTTTGCATGTTCACAGCAGGTACTTGATTTAGAATTAGAAGCAAAAAAGAAATTTCCTAATTGTAGTATTTTTCATATAGCTTCTGACCCAAAATCTGGCTGGAAAGAAGTTGATAAGCTCCATCCTTTTCTGGAATCACCAGGTTTTACATTAGATGGATTAAGTAAAGGACAGTTGGACACATTTAAATCTTGTTTTGGAGTAGGAGTTGAAAATGAGAAAAGAATTGCTCATGGACTATTCGCTTTGCTTGACGGAAAATTTATAGTTAGCTATATTCCAAGACAACAATTTGGAATACCAAATGTAAAATTATTTTTAAATAAGATAAAAGCCAAAATGCACCAAAACTGAATAAGCTTCAATCAGGCTTTCTCCAAATCAAGATTTGAAAATTAATTTCCTAATTCTGAAAAATTAAATACTATAAAAATAAATCGAGGAAAACCTCAGAGTTATTTTTCTTTGCTGCGAACTTTAATGTTGATTATTTCAACTAAAAAAGAAAATGCCATCGCAAAATAAATATATCCTTTTGGAATATGCATTTCCCATCCTTCTCCAACTAATGAAAAACCTATTAAAATCAGGAAACTCAATGCAAGCACTTTGATTGTTGGATGTGTCTCAACAAATTTGGAGATAGATTCTGCAAAAATCAACATAACGCCAACTGATACGACAACAGCAATAACCATAATGCTAATATGATCTGCCATTCCAACAGCGGTGATAACTGAATCTAATGAGAACACAATGTCCAGAATTGCAATCTGAACTAATACAGATGTAAAGCTTGGTCTTTTCTTTGACTCTTTCGTCTCTGATTCATGTCCTTCCATTTTTTCATGAATTTCAAATGTAGCTTTAGCTATTAGAAATAATCCACCAATTAGAAGAATTAAATCTCTGCCCGAAATATCTTTCGATAAAACTGAAAATAAGGTTTGAGTCAAAGACATGACCCAAGAAAGGGATAGAAGTAGAAGGATTCTAGTTCCCATTGCAAGTAGCAGACCGATTCTTCGTGCTTTGACTTGTTTTTCTTTGGCTAGTTTCGAAGAAAGAATAGAAATGAAAATAATATTATCAATACCTAAAACTATTTCTAGTAGAGTAAGGGTAGCCAAGGCCATATAAGATGAAGGCAATAACCAAATTTCCAAATGCGAATCCTCCTAGTAAGATTCTAAGGCTTACTATACAATAAGTTATTTTTCAAGCTAGGCAATGATCAACTCAAATTCCAAAATCATGCAGATTAAATCCATTGTTTTTGCATACATCTGAATACCAGTAGGCTGATGATTTTGGAGTTCTAGTTAAGTTTTTGCTTTTTCGATCGACATAAACTAGGCCAAAAGATTTTTCATAACCTGCCTGCCATTCGAAATTATCCATAAATGACCATACAAAGTATCCTTGTATATTGGAGCCTTCTTGGATGGCATGATGAACTTCAGTTAAATAATTTTGCAAGAACTTGACTCGATTGTTGTCTTTTATAAAACCTGATTCATCAGCTTTCTCTAAAAAGGCAGCTCCGTTTTCTGTAATGAGAACAGGCGGATTATTGTATTTTGTGCGAATCCAATCTAAAAGATCTTTGATACCTTTGGGGTATATCTCCCAACCCATGCTAGTAAACTCAACTTCCTTATATTTTGGTTTCACTGGAAGAAAACGAAACAATGGTACAGGAGCTAAGCGAATCAGTGATCTAGTGTAATGATTTACTCCTAGGAAATCGGTAGGTTGGCTGATCAATCTAAAGTCATCTGGTAAAATATTACCTTTGTTCTGCGAAAAAATTTCATCTTCTATTTCGCTTGGATATCTACCATGAAAAATCGGATCCATCCACATCGTATTTTGAATCGCATTTGCTCTTGCCACAGTCTTTTGACCTGCATTCCATTTATAATATTGTACAGGAGAAAGAGCATTGGTGATTCCCACTTTTACTTTGGGAGCAAGCTTTCGAATACGTTGTAGAGAGAGTCCATGAGCAAGCAATAAATTATGTACAACAGGTAGTGAAGAAAAAGGTTGGATCTTACCAGGAGGGTGTATGCCAAGCATATAACCCGTAACATAGATTATCCAGGGTTCATTAATTGTAATCCAATTGCTAACTCTATCTTTTAGTCTTTTCACAACGACCTCGGAGTACTCAGCAAAATACTGAGCAGTCGCACGATTCATCCAGCCACCCTCTTTCTGGAGTTCGTAAGGCAGATCCCAATGATAGAGAGTAACAAGCGGATTTATTTTATTTTTTAACAAAGTATCGACAAGGCGATCATAGTAATCTAAACCAGCTTGGTTGATTGCTCCTTTTCCAGAGGGAACAATTCTTGGCCAGGATATGGAAAACCTATAATTTTTATAATTTAGCTTTTTCATTAACTGGAAATCTTCCGCAAATTTATGATAGTGATCGCAGGCTATATTTCCATGATCTTTATTTTTAATTTTACCTTTTCGTGAGACAAATTCGTCCCATATCGATATTCCTTTTCCATCTTGGTCATGAGCGCCTTCAATTTGATAGGCGGAGGTAGCTGTTCCCCATAAAAAATTCTTTGGAAATTTCAAATCCATAATTATTGAACCGCAGTATCCTTTTGCATATTAGAAGACTTTACCTAATTGAAAACCAAGCCATTGGTGTCCTTGCGGTAATCCTTTGGCTGATTGGAAATCAATTGTTGAGTAATTATAATTCAGAGAAAATAAGGTGCCGCCATCTGTTACCAAAACAAATCCCGCCCTAATAAATCCTACAGCTCGTTTTACTCCGGCTACATATGTCTTACCTTCTGTCTCAGCAAAGTTCTGTCTTAGAAGTTCTAAGAAGAGTACCCTTTGGTTAGGATCTAGTATATAAGTTGAGAGTAATTCATAGGAAAGGTATTTTGCAACAGGATTTAACTTAGTAGCTTCTGGTCGAAACAAAGAATAGAGAGCTATAATTTTTTGCTGATCACCTAAAGTATTCCATTCTTCTAGAAGATTTTGTATCAGATAAATTCTTAAGCCAGCTTCAATTTGCTCGGCAGAGTTAAAGATATTATTAAACAAAAGATAATTGATAGTAAAATCATTTGGATTGTTCGATCCTTGAACTAAAAATAAATTAAAAAGTGCATAACGTTCTAAAGTGTTATTTCCATTGTCTTTACTGAGATTTTCTAAGACGATATTTCCCAACAATGTATTCGGATCATTATCCAATTGGTATAATGAAGAATTCGAAGAGAATAAATTTCCACTTTGTGTTGAGCTGAATCTTCTTTTGTCTCCAATATTTCCTTCTATAGTTGCATTATAGGCTTGGAAAGTCGCTCCAGGATTCACATAGAAATACCAAAATCCATTGTTCTCATCTTTAAGTATGGGAGGTCCAGGTTGTAATGCGGAGAATCCTGGGCCAGGTTGCCTACCTACGTTTCCAAGACGGAAAATAAATCCGAGGGATGCATCTGTATTCGCTGTTCCTAGATTCACATTATAGTGTGTTCCGAAGAATGGATGATAAAAAGTTCTAACATCTGTTCGCACTCCAAAAGTTCCAGCGTTAGGAATTTGACTATCCCAGCCTTCAGGAATTGGCGAACCAATATAGTTATGAAATTTTTTCTGAGCAGTTTTTCCACCTACATTAGGTCCTATCATACCAAATTCTAATTCTGTTGTTACTGAACTATTATCAGTCCATGAGGTTAATGAATTCCCGAAATATGCTCTGCTAGAATAAGGTCTATCTCCATATGATATATCTGCTTTCTTAATATTGGTTGGTGTATAGAATTCTTGTCCCATAGAAAGTCCCATCCAGTATTTCGTTTCATCATTGGAGCTTACGAAAATATCATTATATCCAGAAAGTAGATATCTAGTTAAATTCGCTTCAGTAGCCATTGTATGAAATTCTAAGCGACCACCATTTGTATAATAATGATCCGAAAAGCTTCCATAACCATCGTTTTCAGAAATAAATCTTACCTGATTTTGGGAAAAAATAGGCGAGTTAAGCATAAGTGCTATTAAGAAAAAAAAGCAGAAGGTATTTTTCATATTGAGAAGTTTCTCCATTAAATCGGTTCTATAATTCACCTAATTATTATTTTGCGTATTGTATTAAAATAAATTAAATTGCTATATTTTGCAAAATATAGGAAAGTCAGCAATAATGAAAGAATTTAATAATTGACAATAGAATTTATGCTTATAAAAAGAGGAAGATCGAAGGTAAGAAAGAGAATGAAAGATTTTAGAGAAACATATCGTCACTCAGACCACGAAGGAAAGTATTTTCCTAATCAAAAAACATTTGAACATGGTGGAAGTACAGGAGCCAATTTCGGTGGCTTTCTAAAAAATTTATTCTTCCTCGGAGTGATCATAGCTGCTATTGTATTCTATTTCAACTCTTCTAATGAAGAAGCTACTCCAGAAGTGGAATCAGCTACAATTGAAAAAGAAGATTTTCCTGCAAATATTGAGACTTGGCTTGATTCGAAATTAAGCATGCTAGATATATTATTCAATGAACTTGAGCTTTCTCTAAATGAATCATCAAGCTATGAAGAAGATACTGATTTATCTGATTCTATTGATTCAAGTTCAATTCCTTCAGGTGAAGATGTTCAGACATATGGAAATATTATTGAATATTCTTTAGTTCCATCTGGCAAAGATATTAAAGTTTTTGGGATCATTGAAAATGTGAGCTCAAAAGTTTTAGGTCCGATGAAGGTATCAGTAACTCTTGATAGAGATCCAACAAAATTCTATACAGGTAATTCCTTGAATGCTTTTACACCACCTGGTGAGAAGGTTCCTTTTGAAATACGAGTTACAGGTTGGGATGGAATCGGGGAAATACTTTTTTATGCAGATGGTGATGAATTTTATAATAAAAAAATTCAAGATGTAAATGTATCATTTGATAAAGGTTCATGGGATAAAACAAAATATACCATGAAGTACAATACAAATTTTATCAATAAGACTAATTCAATAATAAGTTTTCCTCAGATGATTATTGTTATGCGAAATAAAGAAGGATCAATTTTAGGTATCGAGAGAAAGTATTTGGCATCTGAGATTGACAAATATAAAATCCCTGCATTAAAAAGCTTTCCAGTAGAACTCAATGTATACTTTGTAAAAGAAATTCCTAATAGTACAGATGTTTATTTTTCTTATCTGCCTCTTTAGAAGATTTTCTAGAGTTTATATAAATATAATGTAAAAAGATGATGATTATTCAAATTTTTAACTACAATGTAAAATCATCTACCAGAACGAATCATACGAAAATTGTTATCTAGCTGATTGAGATTCGTTGAGATATCTATAAATAATTTATCATTATAGAGATATAATACAGCGCAGTTTATGGAAAATAGAATAATATTTTTCTTAGATTCACCTCTAAAGACTAAGGCTGAATTATAAGTTGGCGAGCAATCTTTAGGTGGGCTATTTAAATAGATTTGCTCATTAGAAGTAACTAAGGTTTTAAATTTTTCAATATGGGAAGTATTTTTGACAGGTTGGGAAAAAGTTAAATAATCTTCAGGGTTTTGAATCATAGAAGTTTCTGGCAGCTCATAATAAATTACTGAATTGGATTGTAATATTAATTCTCGTGAGTTAGAACTTAGTTTAATATTTTGGTTATTTGATTCAGAAAGTACTTCAGACTTTTCTGAGGTACTCGAACATTGAATAAGTATAATGCTCATAGAGAAGATAAGGTAAAAATTAAGAATTCTTTTAATTAATAAGATCATATTCAAAATATCGGAGAAATCTCTAAAATATTAAATCTTTAACAAATCTGTTTCAATCAGTAGATCAGGATTCCTGAGATAAATTAAGAATGACTCGGGAAATATGAAATTTAAAATTTTGTATTGAATTTCTTAAACCTTCATAAAGAAGAACAGATTTTTTCGCAATACCCAATCTTTCATTTTCTCTTTCTTGGCTTGTTAAATTCGCTTCATAGCCTTCCGTCACAGAAAAAATTACTCTTTGTAAACTTGTGGAAAGAATCTCGTTTAGATTTTTTCGATTGGAAACTAATTCATCAATTAGATTCATTTCTTGGATTTTATTTGAAAGGTATTCTGGATTCTCAGACCCCGATTCTATGTTTTTATAAATTAAAGTACTTAATTTGAAACCTTTCTCCACCTGTGGTAAGAAATCTTTCAATTGAGTATGCAATTCTTTTAAACTATTTTCTAAGGCCTTAGGTTTGGCCCAGGTTTTATCTTCTTTGCAAATAGAATCAATCTTTTCTTTAAGATTTAGAGCGGAAGAATTTTCTTCCTGTTTTCTAAACTGCCTTCCAAATTCATTTTGGAAGTTGGAATTCTTAAGACCTTCGATTTTAAGTCCTGATTTTGTAAGATTAATTGTATCTTTAGCATTTTCTTGAAACCAATTTCTAAAGATTACTAATTTTTCATTTGTATGAATCTTTTTATCATCTAAGCTAATTTCCCATAATTTAGGTAAGGCGGTAAGTTGAAAATGGTTGTGTTTTTCTCTTCGAAATTTTCTTGTCTCAAGGTGATTCAATCTCTCTTCTAAGATTGCTCCTTTTGCATGTGCTAAGTTATGCGAGAAAGCCAAATCCTGCCCAGTAATATAAATATTTTCTGCCTCCATAAGCCTTGCTAAAGCAATAGCATTGGTTGAGACTGAACCACCATATGGAATTTCGCCTATCTCATTTTCTGAAATTTCATCAAGAATCTTTATAAACGGAAAAGGTGAAGACGAAAAGAAACCTTGTCTAGGACCTATATTCAATCGAAGACTTAAATATGTGGATGTTGGATCAATAACTAATTTTCCTCTTCCATTATAGCCTTCCAAATAAAAGCTGTTTAATGCTTGAGGATCAACAGAGTAAATTAGATCAGGTTCTATTCCTGCTGCTTCCAATATTGCTAGTGCCGTGTCTACTGCTATAAGAAGAAAGCTATTTCTATATTTTAAGATATCTGGTAGACTTTCAGTTAATGATGGACCTGCACAGACAACAAGAATATTGCACTTTTTGGCAATCCCAAATAGTCGAGAAACTGGGTGTAACTTAGTAAGGCTGGGTAGATTAAGAATCATATTCTTAGTCCAGATTTTTTCGAATCGGACTAAAGTTGCCAGATTAACGTCTTTCTTATGAAAGAATTTCTCACAGAGAAATTTGATAGCTTGGTAATTTTTTTCTTTCCATTGAAAGCTTGCTCTATGAGGAACTAAGGTAACTGGAGTTGTACTTTTGCCTTTAAAAGTTTCATATAAATCATCCTCAGAAATGGGTTGAATTAGAATCTGTAATTGTTGACTTTTTAAGTAGGGACTGTAATCAAAAAGGCTTAATGCAATTTTAACTATTCTCGAATCTGACTCTAGCCAACATTGTGTTAAATTTTCTCTGTTTAATGATTCTTGAACAATGTATCCTAAACCAGCACCTATGTATAAATAAATCCTTTCTCTACCATCATTAGGAAGTTCAGTAGCAAATCGATTTGCTTCTTTAATCGGATCATGTTTGCTGTGTAAATATTGATTATCAATTTTTAGAATGGGAATTTTAGTTTTGGATTCTTCCAAAAGCAATTCATCCATTTCGGATTCTTTTATGTTTATTAATTGCTTTTGGATTTTCTCACTAAGGTATTGAAAATTATTCTGATAAATAGGATTCATTTTTCTAAAGTTAATCGCATAACAGTCTTATCATTAATAGGCTCACCAGGTTTAGGACTCTGATCCATTACAAAACCGTTTCCAGATACTGTGAATCGAATTTTAGAATCTTTCAATGCCGCTATTGCCTCTATTAAGCTAAGTCCAATTAAGTTTGGAGCGAGATTTGGATTGAGAAGGAACTTTTTCGGTTGGATATGTTGCAATTTGTAACTAAGCAAGGGCTCATTTCGATCGAGTAGCGGTAAGATTCCTTCAACAACTTCTCGAAATACAGGGGCAGCCAAGCCTCCTCCTGAATAGACATTGCCTGCTGGTTCGTCAAAGAGAATTAATCCAACAATCTTAGGATTTTCTGCGGGGAAAAATCCAAGAAAGGATGCAGACCAAAGCCCGTCCTGGTAACCTTTTCCTGGAGTTGCCTTTTGGCCTGTTCCAGTTTTACCTGCAATACTAATATCTGCTAGGTAAGCATTTTTGCCAGTGCCTGATTTTACTACCTTAGTCATAGCTCGAAGTATGGAATCTCGTGAGGCTTTTTTTATTCCCACATCATCCGACTTTATTCCGAATTGGTGAACTAATTCTCCATAAGAATTCGTGATTTTTGTAACTGGACGTGGATTGATAAATCTTCCTCCATTCACAACACTAGCAGCAGAGGAAACGAGTTGAATGGGTGTTACAGATAATCCTTGTCCAATGGATAGAAAGTACGGTGTGGATTGCTTCCATTTACTTAATGGCGGTAGGTAGCCTTTGTTTTCATTGCTAAGGAAGCCTGTACGTTTTCCAAAGTGAAATCTTTCTAAATAAGAATGGAATATTTTATCTGAAACTTTTTGCGAGGCTTTAATGATTCCAACATTACAAGAATACTGGAGAATTTCTTCTAAATTAACTGATCCATGTTTGTCTGTGCAACGAATCAAAGAATTTCCGAACTCTATGTAGCCTGGGCAATAAAATCTTTCCTTTGCACCTAGTACACCTTCGTTGGCAAGCATCAAGGCAATAAAAATTTTCATAGTGCTTCCAGGTTCATAAACATGTCGAATTGCCCAATTGGTATGATTGACTGATGGATAATTATTGTAATGATTAGGATCAAAATTTGGATAACTCGCCATTGCTAAGATATCTCCATTGTCTATATCCATGAAGATTCCAATCGCTCGCGTTGATTCTGTTTTTCTATAAGCTTTTCCTAGGGCTTTCTCAAGATTGTATTGGATTAAGCTATCGATTGAAAGATGAATATCATTGCCTCTTTCAGAAGAACTATTAGGAGTTGACATCAATTCTAGATTGAATTCATTTTCAAGTCCAGCAAGAGCCTTATCATCATCCAAACCAGTAAATCCAATAAGATTGGAAGCAAGATTTACTTGGGGATAGATTCTTTTAAATTCTTTTTCAATACGAACGCCAGGTAATGCGAGATTAGCAATTTTTTTACCAATATCTTTATCTATCTCTCGTTTTAGTAAAAAGTAATTAGATTTTTCTTTGATAGTAGTTTGAAGTTTTTCTTGAGGAATATTTAAAGGTTCGGAAAGATATTGGGCAGTGAAAAAGGGATCATAAACATTTGCAGGATTGATTCCTACTGTTGCAGATTCAGTAGAGACAGCTAATTCAATTCCTCTCTTATCGAGTATCATACCACGTTTAATATTTTTGTTAATTTGGTAGTTTTTGATTTTGTCGTTGAAAAATACTAAATAAATTACTCTAATAAGAAGCAAATTAAATAGAAGAAAGATAAAACCTATAAAATAAGTTAGACGAGATTTCTGAAGATTCATCATTTAAATGTATAGAAAACCGTTCCACGCATTTTTTCTAAGGGAACCAGACCAAAAGATCTTGAATCAGTACTGTATTCTCTATTATCACCTAACAGTAAATAGTATCTGTCTGGGATTCTTCCTGACTTTTGCATTTCTAAGAACGGACTGTTCGGAAATTGGTAGAGCATACTGTTCGAAGGTTCTGAAGTTAGGGAACCGTCGGGTATATAATCTTCATTGAGTATATTGGATTCTATCATCACCTTACCGAAATTAATTTCGTAGTATTCCGAAGGTTCACCAACTAGTCTTTTGATGCTGGTTTCTCCATTTTGGTCTTCAAATATCACAATATCAAGTCGATTGAGAGTAGGACTTCCGTAAATAAAATCAAATGGGAAAAAATCTCCAAAAACAGGAAAGCCTAGCTTACTTACAAAAACTATGTCGCCATTTCGAAGTGTGGGCGCCATGGAATTACCACTTACAACATAGATTTGAAAGAAAAAAGTCCTGATTAATATTGCAATGATCGCTAAAATTAGAAAATAACGAAATCTTCGCAGTAATTTAGAATAAGGTTTTTGGTTCAATTTCTCTTTGTTCTCTCGCTTCCCCATAAAAAATCGTGGAATTTCTTCTACAATATAAAAACATTAGAATCTGCATGTCTTTAGCAACATCAAAATTTAACGCAGAATTCCATTGTATCAAAGAAGGATGTGGCCACAGCTATCCTTTAAATGAAATCATTTATACTTGTAAAGAAGATGGAGAGCTTTTAGAAGTTTCCCATGATATGGAACAACTTTCCCAAATTTCGGGCAAAGAATGGAGGGAAAAATTTGATTCCCGACTAGGCTCGATACGGGCTCCTTTCAATTCTGGTGTTTGGTCCAAAAAAGAGTGGGTTCTTCCTAACATTGATGATGCAAATATTGTAACATCTGGAGAAGGAAATTCTCATTTGTATGATACGGGAAGACTTGCGAAAGAATTGGGTCTCTCAGGATTATTTGTAAAGCAATGTGGAATTTCTCATACTGGAAGTTTCAAAGATCTTGGCATGACAGTTTTGGTTTCTCAGGTAAACCAAATGCGTTCAGAAGGACAAGATATCCAAGCTGTTGCCTGCGCTTCTACTGGAGATACATCAGCTGCTTTAGCCTCCTATGCTGCAAAAGCTGGTATACCATCGATTATTTTTCTACCAGCCAACAAGGTTTCAGCAGCACAATTGATCCAACCAGTCTCAAATGGTGCTCTTGTTTTAGCACTTGATACTGATTTTGATGGCTGCATGAACATTGTAAGGCAAGTAACTCAAAGAAAAAATATCTATCTTGCGAATTCCATGAATTCATTAAGAATAGAAGGTCAGAAAACCATTTCAATTGAAATTGCCCAACAATTAGGCTGGGAGGTTCCAGATTGGGTTGTAATTCCTGGTGGTAATTTGGGAAATGTTTCCGCTCTTGGAAAAGGCTTCGAAATGATGCTAGATCTTGGTTTGATAGATAAATTGCCAAGAATCTGTTTAGCGCAGGCAGCAAATGCAAGTCCACTTTATGAGTCTTTCAAAAATGGGTATAAGGATTTTTCCCCAGTAACAGCTAAGAAAACCTTAGCAACGGCAATTCAAATTGGCGACCCAGTTTCTGTTAAAAAAGCAGTTCGTATTCTAAAGAAATTCAATGGTGTCGTAGAAGTTGCAACAGAAGAGGAACTATCGGATGCTGCACACAGAGCGGATCGATATGGTTTGTACAATTGCCCTCATACAGGTGTTGCTTTGGCCGCTACATTCAAATTAGTCCAATCAGGAAAAATTGCAAAGAATGATAAAGTAGTTGTCATTTCTACTGCACATGGATTAAAATTTACAGAATTTAAAGTTCAGTACCATAATGCTGCGATTCCTAAGACGGATTCTCGTCTAATCAACCATATTGTTGAATGTGAAGCCAATATTGAAAAGGTAATGAAAGCTTTAGAATCAAGGATCTAATCTTGTCGATAGTTGATGTAGAGATACCTAAATTAGAAAAAGATCAAATTGATCAGGCGATTTCGGAAGGTAAAAAGCTTTCCCTAATAACCTATGTCTTAGGCAATCTCGGTGAAGCTAAACTTAAATACGTACTCGAAAAGACCCTTACTAAGTATGGACGACAAGATCTTATGGAATTGTTCTATACTGCAGCCAAAGAACTTATTGCCAATTCAACAAAAGCTGCTATCAAACGAATGATTTTTGAAGAAATGGGACTCAATATTACTGAGGAACTCGACTATCGAAAGGGAATGGAAAGGTTTAAAAATTATTTGAACGAAAGGAAGTTCCCTGCTTATAGAAGTAAAATGAAGGAAAATAATTATTTCATTAAAATTTCATTCATTCACTCAGAAGACAGTGTTGCTCTATTAGTTATTAATAATTTTTCATTAATTCCGGTAGAAGAAGATCGCGTTAAAGAAAAATTTGAACATGCTAAGAAATTTGATAACTTATTTGAATTTTTTATGGCTCATGGTGATAACACCGAAGGAGCTGGTATGGGAATTACAATGGTTGAGATACTTTTGTCCCAGAGTGGATTTGATAGAAAGAATTTTATAGTTATTTCTTCCGATCTTGCAAATATAACTATAGCGAAAGTAGAGATTCCTCTGAGACCTAATTCTGTTCTACCCGTTGTTTACAATGGTCAACAAGTTATTTCTGACTCTCTTACATTGAAGCAAATAAAGGAAGTATTATCTTAATGCCTGATCCAGAGAATAAACCTAAAGATCAACTAAAAGTACAAGCTGAACAAATCAATATAGCATTAGAATCTGTAAATAATGAAGACCAAGCAAAAGAACTAATCAATGGAAGAATCCAAGATGCTTTTTTATTAAAGATCAAAGTAGATGTTGAGAATCGAGCTGGTATGTTAATGGTTCTGATTTCCATGTATAAGAAAAGAATCTTGGAAGTTTATTGTTTAATTGGTAATTCTCCATTGCTACGTAAAATTCATACCTTTGAGGATTTTCAGCAACTTTCCAGAGACTTTGTAGAAGTTATTAATGCTGGTGGTGTTGATACAAGCGTTTCTGATATGGTTGGCCGTTCTGTGTATAAGTCATTAGTAACTTCTTTTATTGAACAATCAATTCCAGCTTGGGAAAAGCGTGATGCGACTAATACTATAAATCTTTTACAACAGAGTATAATCAAACATGTGAAAGTTAACCGTGTTAAGCTTACAGCTGAAGTAGAAAGGATATCATCTGTTAAATTTAGATATAAGAATCCTATGCAAGGAATTGTATCACCAGTTATCCCACCATTGAATGAAGATGAAGAAGCTGCTCTTAAAGAAGAACAGAGAGAATTACTTCCCTTTGAAAAATTAATAGATGCGACTGTAAAAGGTTATTCGCGTGAACTTAACTGTGAATCCATTCTCTCTCCGGTTTCAGGAGTTGAATTCGATGACTTAGTCGAAGGGCAAGAAATTTTATTTAAATTGCCTTTTTCTACGCCTGATGATAAAACAACAGCTAAAGCATTAGATGTTGTTGATAAGGATGGAAATTTATTACCTATAATTGGAAAGTTCATAACCATAGTTAATGGAAAAAGTGAATACCACATCCTTGCGGAAGGTCCTGCGAATACCGTCCTCCATTCTATCGAAGAAAGACCAGTTAGAATTGCAACTCCCAAGAAACTTATCAAAAAGAAGCTTGATAAAAGTCAAACTCCAGCTAATAATATGGGTCTTCTTGTAATCGCGGGTGCAGCCATTCTGATAATGTTAGTTTTAATTTTATTTTTAATTTAGTAATAAAAATTTCAAAATTAAAAATAGTTTATTAATTGAAAGTAAGAGTATGAGTTTATGAAAATATATAAAAATATTACTCATCTTTCCATTATAGCTATTTTATTTAGTCAATTTTTTACTTGTAAATTGTCTTCTGATTCAAAGTTGAATGCAAAGGCAGTTAACGGAATTTTAGATCTTAGAAACTGGAATTTAAATAAATATCCTACTGTAAATTTGGATGGTGAATGGCATTTCAATCCTGGATTCGTAGACTTCCATTCAGAAAATATTCCTAAAAGCATAATCAAAGTTCCTAGCACATGGAATAATCATGATCATTTTGGTAAAATTCAATTAGGAGAAGGTATAGGAACTTACTCCTTAAAGCTTCTTTTACCTAAAGATTCTAAAAATTTGATTTTTCAATTCAATGATACTTCAACAGCATTCAATTTTTATATTAATGGTGTTCTAGTAAAACAAAATGGAATAATAGGTAAGTCTCGTGCTGAGATGGTTCCATCTTATAAACATCCTAGTTTACCGCTCGATCATTCATTCGGTGATGAGATTGAGATAAATATCCAGATGTCAAATTATTACCATCCAACTGGCGGATTACGAAAATCTATCAATCTATCTGATATCCAGTACTTTAATGAAACCAATAAGAAAGAAGTTGCTGTAGGTTGGTTAGTATTCGGAGCAACATTTATGATGGGATTATATCATTTTATTATTTTTTTAATGCGTAAATCTGATAAATCTGCATTAATGTTTTCAATTTTTTGCCTGGATGTAAGCTTTAGAACATTTTTTACGGGATCAGTTTTCTTATATGAAATCCTACCAGACAAGTACTGGGTATTAATTCATAAGTTAGATTTATTATCATTTGTTATTTCTTTGCCTTTCTTTGTACTTTTCCTACAATCTATATTTCCTGATGAAGTTCATAGAGTTTTTATTAAAACTGTCTCAATATTAGGAATTGTATTCTCATTGATTGTACTTTTGACATATTCTAATTTTTATATGTCTGTTATTAAATACTATCAGCTAATGATGGTTATCGGAATTATTTATTGTGTCTATATATTAATTATAGCCTTAGTCCAGGAAAGGGAAGGTAGTATAATATTTTTTATTGGATCGGTAATCCTCTTTATAGTCGCTATCAATGATATTTTAAACCAAATGTTAGTTATTCGAACTGGATATTATGCAAATTGGGGATTGCTAATTTTTCTCTTCTCTCAAACAATCATGCTATCTAGAAGATTTTCAATTGCATTTTATCGACAAGAAGAATTGCAAAAATCACTAGAAATAAAAGTTCAAGAAAGAACGCTTGAACTAGAAAATGCTAAATTATTAGCAGAAAAAGCGAATAACCTTAAAGATAAATTTATCTCTTTAGTTTCCCATGATTTAAAATCGCCAATTGCATCTGTTATAGGAATTCTTAGTATATTAAAGAAAGATATGAAAGATATGACAGATGATCAGAAATTCGATTTTTTAGAAAGGGCAGAAATGAGTTCTAGAAATTCAATGAACTTAATTGGAACTTTATTAGATATCAATCGCTTGCAATCAGGGAAATTTGAATTAGAAATTGTGAGTTACCCAGCTTACAAAGAAGCTGAGAAAGTAATTGATAAACTTTGGTCTCAGATTCACCAGAAGAAATTAATTATTGAGAATAAAATAGATAAAAATTTGCTTATAGAGGCAGATTTAAATTTATTAAATGAAGTGTTTATAAATCTATTAGCAAATTCAATAAAATTTTCTAGAATAGGAGGTATAATTATTATTGATTCTTTAAACTTAATGGATGGTATCGAATTTTCTATAGAGGACTTTGGAATAGGTATTGATTCAGAAATTTTACCTTACATTTTTGAAAAGGAAATTAAAACAAGCACTACTGGAACCTTAGGAGAACCTGGAACAGGATTAGGTTTGCCTTTAGTTTATGATATCATCACGGCATTTCAGGGCATGATTTCGATCAACTCCACAAAAGACAAGGGAACTAAAATTACTTTTACTTTCCCCTCAAAATAACTATAGCACGTGTTTGATGTAAGGCTTATAATCCATATCCTTAATCATGATATGATTGGTTAGCCAGGTTCCTAAAAATTTTAAAATATGATCTAAATTCTCATCTAATGTAGCTTCATCATTTTCGGTATGATTGTTGATTTTCTCTTTAAATTCTAAAATTTTATCTGTAAATTTATCATGTTGGAGCTTATGATTTTCTAGATCAGGATAATTATTTTCTTCCATGATTCTTTCTTCAATTAAGAAATGGCTGATTGTATATTGTTCTAATTCACTTACAGCTTTACGAATAGAACTGAGATTCTTGATTAAAGAACCTTTGTGTGCATGGTAGAGTGAATCTAATTCCTCCATCAGCGTAAATAGTCTTTGGTGTTGTGTATCAACTTCTATTATATTAGTTTTGTAACTATCCTTCCATTCTATAGACATATAAATCTCCTTTAATCAATGGTGCCTTTCCAAATTCCTTCTAAATGTTCCATCTGTATTTTGGTATGTCCATTCTTAAGACCAACCGTTGATTTTAACTCATTTTTCATCTTATCGTATAGATTTACCATTACAAAACTTCCATCATTGAATTTAGCAAGTGCAAGCACATACGGTGGTTTTTTATCTCCACCTGGATTGAATTGAATGATGGTATGGGAAAATAAAGTTGCTTCTAAATTTTTTGAACTAGAATCATTATAAAAATTGTGAATTGGATTCAGAGATAATTTTCTATGAACTGTAAGTTTTTGCACAGAGTTTTCTTTAGTAATATCTGTTCCGAAAATTACTACACTGTTAATAGAGTCTATACCACCATTTCCACCCATCAGACTTACTTGAGGATAATCATTCAAATAGTTAGGAATCCTAAATTTGGACAGATTGTACTGACTCAAAACATCAACTAGTCCAGTTGCACCTGACATGGACATCGCAGCCTGGTAATTTAAAATTCCACCACTTCGATTGATTGGTATTTCTTTTTCTCCTATAGGTATCATTCCATTTTTCAATTTTTGCACGACATTATTCGGATTTTCACCAAAGTATTGAGAAGCCTGCGAAATTATCATTCCTGTAAAACAATCATAGATCCACGCGTAATCAACATCGGATCTTTTTAAATTTGCGGATGAAAATGCTCTTTCTGCTGCAAGCCCTGATGGGCTTTCTAATTTACCTTTGAGTGTAAAATATTCCGAATGTATAGAATGCCCAGTTCCAAGTATGGCAAGTTTAGTTAGATCCTTTCTAATACCCGATTCTTTTATAAAAGAATCATAAGCTTTTGCACCCACAATAAGGGTAGCAAATCCATGATCTGTAACGATGGCAACCATAGGAGTTGAATAGGGATTGGCAAGTGGTTTGGCAATTTGTTTTTCTGTTATTTCTTTCCCAAATGAAAAAGCTCTAGGATTGCCAATAGCATAGGATCTAAATTTCTTTGTAATTTCGACATAGTCCTCAGTCGTAATGTCACTCGAATCCATTTGTATATTTGCTAAGAGAGCATACATTCCAATTAAGGTAGCACCATATGGGATTTCATAAGCTGGATGAGACACTGTTTTAGTTAGTCGTTTCAAATCGCTGATTTGTTTAAAAGCAGATTTCGGGACATCAGCTCCTGCTACTAAAATAACAGCATAAGGATTGCTAACTGCAATTCTATGTGCCTCACCAATTGCTCCTGCAACTGAGGCGCCTCCAAGATCCACTATATGAGACTGGATTCCAGTAAATCCTAAGTCATTTGCATCCTTGACAGTTTGTCCATAGCCTTCTCTTGCCAAAGAATTGGCATCGATACTCACATAGTCTGTTAAATGGTTCCCTACTAATGATCTTGTTGTTCCTAAGAATTCACAGAGTCCATCAATAGATTTTGAAAGTAGGGAAAAGTATTTCTCTTGATTGCTTAAGGATTGATATTCAGGTATATCACTTTCAATTGTGTCTGAGATCCCTAGTATAAATGGATTCATGAATTAACTTCCAACTATGGCAGTCATACGGAAATCTTCTATTATCATATCGATTTTTTTAATAATCAATTCCAGTGCAGCTTTGTGAGTTAATTTATTTAACTCAACCGTCTTAGGGTACATTTTATCATCGAGACGCATAGGAAGATCAGGACTGATTCTTTTCTTTTGTATACATTCAAAGCAATGATCTGCAATCTTGCGAAGAGCCAAACATGTTGTCTTGAGAACGTCCTGAGTGTCCTTTTCCATTTGCATTTGATTTCCATTTGCATCGAGCAATGCTTTCATGTGTTCTGTGATTCGTGGAGAAGACATGTTTCCTCTAGATACAGCAATCCTTTCAATGGTATGAATTAAATCTGTAAATATACTATACTCTGGAGTTCCTCGGAAGATATGAATCAATGCTTGCAGCTCGATTTCCCCAAATTCTTTTAGGGCTCCATAAAAATAACGAATCTCAGGTTTAGCTATAGGATGGAAGTCAATCTTTTGGTACTTTTCAAGTCTAGAGATTGCTTCATCCATTATTTTATTGATCGTATTGCCTTTGCTCGCTTCTTTCTTTGCAATTAACTCTTTGTGCTTTGCTTTTAATTGTTCAAGAAAACTGACTTCATCATTGAGGAAACGAATTACATTTCCTTTCATTTGTAATGTCTGAAGATATCTCTTCTCAAATCCTGCCAAATCAAAAGCCTTGGGATTTTCTTTGGAATATAAATTGTATTCACTTCTAAGCTTGTCTAGGATTTCGTTGACTTCTTGTAGATTCAAACTCATAATTAGCCTTTAGGTAGTTTTATATTTCCATTCCTCAAGTTCACGGATAAGTCTTTCAACATCTTGCGAGCAATAAATCGCTGCATTCTTGGCATCTGTAAACATCAATTGGTTTGGATATTGTAATTGCTTAATATGAGTATCGGATTTCATATTTAAAACATTCAGTAAACTCAAGATAAGTGCTTTTAATTTCTCTAAACAAAGAGTGAAGCCTTCCTGCATCTCCCAGCGAATTACTAAATCTAGTTTCTCTTTCTCTGATTTAGCATCTCTTAATTCATCCTTATGGGATCTTTCAAATTTTGCAGTATAATAATTAATAGCTCTTGGATAGGAAATCAGTTCTTTTAAGTAATTTGAGAGCTTATCTAAATTTTGAAATGCTTCTACATCAAAATCCCTTGTTAAATTTCCGATTATGTTTTGATTTTCAGATGGATCGCCAGTTATTTCAAAAATTCTAGATGATTTTATATTAATCAAAACAGAATTGATTCTATTTTTTACTGTTTCCAATTCTTTCATCATTTGTTCAATGCGAGTGATTTCATTCAATGATTTTGTTTTTGCATCTTTTTCTATATCTACTTTAACTTGAGGTTTTTCTGTAGAATCTTTCGATATAGAATCTACCTTATCCTCTGGATTAGTATTCGTATCTAAAGTTTCATTGAAAGATAGCTCATCTAAAAACGATGGCTTATTAGATGTTTCAACAGTTTCGGAAGGAAAGGAAGATTCAGAAGTTGATTTAGAAGGACTATCTTTACTTTTTTGAAAAGATGGCTCGATCCCAAGATCCATATCCAATCCAGAAAAATTCCATTCTTCATTTTTATTGCGCAAAGTTCTCAATTCTTTTTTCTTTTCAGAAAGAATTAATTTTTCTTTTAGTTCTGATTTATTATTTTGATTGACACTTGGTTGAGCATTGAACTTTTCATCATCAATACTAATAGGAGTTTGGTTAGATTTTAAACGATCTAGTTTTTCTTTGTCTATTGATGTAGAAGCCTCCCAGGGTTTTAGTCCTGATTCTTCTTGAATTTTACCACCTGAGCGTATGATGATTTTCACAATCTCCATCTTTCTAGTTTCTTTATTGAATCTAATGGAAAAGCGATTGTTATCTTTATCTATAAATTTCTTACCTACATAAGATAGGGTAAGCTTGTTGGGATCTATTTCTGAGATAGATCCTACCTTAATATAATCAGAATTACTGCTCATTAGTGTATATATTTAAGAAAGGCATGTAAAATCATATCTTCTGCCATCTCTCCTATGTATCTTCCATTATGGAAGGATTGTGTAAATAAAAAATCGAATTCTTCTGGTTCACATTCCAAGTGAATCCCTTTACGAAATCTCTTAGTAGCTTTTAAAAAGCTATTCTCGGGTTCAGGAGGATCTAAAATTCCCATTCTAAACAAAATGTTAGGTGCAAGGTTAAGCTCTTTTAAGTATCGATTCAGTCCTTCGTCTATAGTGCAATAAATTTCCATAGTATCTCCTTAGAGAAAACTTTCTGATTTTGGTTAGTACAAACAAAGAATTTTGGGAAAAAACTATCGACTTATGATAAGCTCCCTAAAATCTAGTAAAAAAAGAGGAATACCGTGGCAAATTTACGCTCATCTAAAAAAGACATAAGAAGAACAGCTCGTAGAACTGAATTAAACACTCAGAAAAAATCTAAAATTAGAACTTTCGCTAAAAATATCATTAAATCAATCAAAGAAGGCGATGTAGAAAAAGCCAAAACTCTATATGTAGGATATTCTTCTTTATTAGATAAAGCTGCTAAGATAAACTTAATACATCCAAAGAATGCTGATCGCAAGAAATCTAGAATGGCAGTTGCTATTCACAAAAGCCAAGCTCCACAAGCTACAGCTTAATTAGAAAATCCTTTTAGCCATTTCTTCTTTTTTACATAAGACTCCATTTTGGGGTCTTTTTTATTTTTTCTTTGACAGTAGAACACCCTACAATTTCATAGCTATTGTGAACCTGAAGGGCGATTAGCTCAGCTGGGAGAGCATCTGCCTTACAAGCAGAGGGTCGGCAGTTCAATCCTGTCATCGCCCAGGTTCCCATTTCATCCTAGCAAGAAATCTTTTCCTATTTACTCCAGAGTCCCTGGAATTTTACCATCTACTGAAATGATCGATCTTTCCCAAATCATGGTTTCTGTCTCAGGTGTTCGTGGTAAACTGCAAGACGGATTCGATCCGAATACGATTTTTCAATTTGCAAGAGCATTTGCCGCTTCCATTGAAGGAGATTTGGTAGTAATCGGTCGTGATTCAAGACCAAGTGGCTTATTTATAGAATCCTTGCTAACGGGTGCAATTCTATCTACTGGTAAGTCTGTCCTTTCATTAGGCATTGTTCCTACTCCAACAGTCAAAGCAGTAGTTCAAGCAAAGAAAGCTGCCGCCGGTGTTATAGTAACTGCATCACACAATCCCTTAGAATGGAATGCTTTCAAATTTGTTGGTAAGCATGGATTCTTTTTCTCCCAAATTGAAATCGACCGAGTGCTCGAGATTTTAAAATCCAATCATTATCCTGACGTAGATCCACTTGCTTCTCCCAAATTAGAAAGATCTTATGAAGAAAGCAAGTTGCACATCGATTCGGTCCTTTCTCAGATTGATGTTTTAGCAATTAGAAATAAAAAATTTAAAGTCCTGATTGATGCTGTGAATGGAGCAGGAAGTACATTGCTTCCAGAGTTCTTGGAACTTTTGGGCTGTGAAGTTTTCAAAATCAATTGCACTCCCGATGGAATTTTCCCAAGACCTGCTGAGCCAACCGAAGAGGCCTTAGTAGAAACCTCTAAAGATATCCAAAGATTGGGAGTAGATATTGGTTTTGCTCTCGATCCAGATGCGGATCGCTTAGTGGTTCTCACACCTGAAAAAGGTGCTATTTCAGAGGAATACACTGTGCCCTTATGCTTAATGTCGGTTCTTCCTAATTACGTTGGGAAGGCGAGAGTCGTGTTGAATGAATCATCCAGTTTCCTTTCAGATAAAGTTGTCAATGCTTATGGTGGAACTGTGCTTCGATCTAAGGTTGGGGAAGCAAATGTTGTAAGTATGATGGTTGAATCCAAAGCAATGTTTGGTGGAGAAGGCAATGGTGGAGTGATCGATCCAAAGATAAATTCTTTTGGTCGGGATACCTTATCAGGAATCGGACATATTTTGAATATGATGGCGAGAGAGAACCTTTCCATCGATAACTTGCATGATAAATTGCCTACTTTGCATATGAAGAAGACAAAGTTTTCCAGAGAGGGTGCCAAGGTGGAAGAGATGTTTGCAAAATTGCAGTCCAAATTCACTGATGGCATCATATCAAACCAAGATGGACTTAGAATATCTTGGGATTATGGCTGGGTACATGTTCGCCCTTCCAATACGGAACCAATTGTAAGAATCATAGCAGAAGCTGATTCTGAGGACAGATTGAACGAAATTTTACAAAAAACGGAGAAAGCTCTATCTTAATCGAATAGAGAAGGAGATACTATGTGCGGAATCGTTGGATATATAGGTAAAAGAGAAGCTTACCCCATCATCATAAAAGGTCTGAAGAGATTAGAATACCGTGGATATGATAGTGCTGGTATTGCCCTACTCAACGGTGATCTTAAGATCATGAAGAAGAAAGGAAAAGTATCAGATCTGGAAGGTACTATCTCAGGTGAGAATTTACATAGCACAATTGGTATAGGCCATACTCGTTGGGCAACACATGGAGAACCGAACGATGTGAACGCTCACCCACATGCATCCTCTGATGGGAAACTTGCAATCATTCATAATGGTATCATAGAGAACTACCAATCCTTAAAGACGGAACTTGAAATAAAAGGCCATAAATTCAAAAGTGAAACAGACTCAGAAGTAGTAATACATTTGATAGAAGAAATTAAAAAGAATAACAACTGTTCCTTAGAAGAGGCTGTTCGTCTCAGTCTTCAAGAGGTAGTTGGAGCCTATGCTATTTGCATACTATCTTCCGACGATGATAAACAATTGATTGCAGCGCGTAAAGGTTCTCCCCTTGTGATTGGAGTAGGCGACGGTGAATTTTTCATTGCCTCTGATGCAACACCTATCATAGAATATACGAACAATGTTGTTTACTTGGATGATTATGAAATTGCTGTAATTAAGAACGGCAAATTAACTTTAAAAAGTGTGGAAGATGTTCCTAAAACACCATTCGTTCACACACTAGAAATGGAATTAGAATCTATTGAGAAGGGTGGATTTGAACATTTCATGCTCAAAGAAATCCATGAGCAACCTAAATCGATTCGAGATTGTCTCAGAGGAAGATTGTTACCTAAGGATAATCATCTTTTCCTAAATGGTATGAGCCAGTATATGAATAAATTTTTGAATACAGATAGATTAATATTCATCGCCTGCGGAACATCCTGGCATGCTGCCTTAGTTGCTGAATATTTATTCGAAGACATAGCAAGAGTTAGTGTAGAAGTAGAGTATGCTTCTGAATTTAGATATCGAAATCCAGTCATTCGGGAGACTGATGTAGTTATACCTATTTCTCAATCAGGAGAGACGGCCGATACCTTAGCTGCTATAGATCTAGCAAAATCAAAAGGTGCAACTATCTTCGGCGTATGCAATGTAGTTGGTAGTTCCATTGCCAGAGCTTCCCACGCTGGAGCTTACATCCATGCTGGGCCAGAAATTGGAGTTGCTTCAACGAAAGCATTTACAGGTCAAGTGACGGTTCTTGCAATGATGGCATTGATTCTTGGTTTGAAGAAAGGAACTCTATCAGAAAGCAGATACCGTGAATTGCTTTTTGAATTGGATACCATCCCTGAGAAAATACAAAAAATTCTAGAGGATGCAGAACCGATCAAACGAATTGCTGAGACTTTTCAATTTGCGAAGAACTTTCTATATTTAGGACGCGGATATAATTTCCCAGTAGCACTGGAAGGCGCATTGAAATTGAAAGAAATTTCCTATATACATGCAGAAGGCTATCCAGCCGCTGAGATGAAGCATGGACCAATTGCTTTGATTGATGAGGATATGCCTGTAGTTTTCATTGCAACAAAAGATGCAACTTATGAAAAAATTATTTCTAACATTCAAGAAGTAAAGGCACGTAAAGGAAAGGTAATTGCTATTGTAACAGAAGGCGACAAAGATATTCACAACATGGCTGAATATACAGTTGAAATTCCCAAGACGGATGATTGCTTTATTCCATTACTCAGTGTTATACCATTGCAATTACTTTCTTATTATGTTGCTATCTATCGTGGATGTAACGTAGATCAACCAAGAAATCTAGCTAAGTCAGTGACTGTAGAGTAAGAATCAATGCCGAACCAGAAGATTAAAAGGATACTAATTCATGAGGAGAATGGAATTCCTGGAATCGAAGTTCTAACTAAATTTAAATCATTCTCTGAACTTAGAATTGGATATTTCAATTCTATTCAGAAATTAAAGAAGCTATATCCATCTGCAAAATTGTATTATAAGAATTCCGATTCTGTATTTTATCAATTTTTTCTAAACAAGAATCCAACAATGCTACCTGATGACGGAAAAGATTATGATTTTGAATTGAAATCATCGAATTTCCAGCCATGGGATCTCATTCAAAATATTCCAAGATTTATAGATGAAGATATTTCCTTATCCAAAGATATCTCGAAATGGAAGAATAAATTTAAATCTAAATCATCAAATTTTGAACTGGTTGGAAAAGATAAATATCTTTTCATCCATCCTGATGCTAAAATCTATCCTGGAGTAGTATTTGATACTACATCTGGCCCAATAGTAATTGATCAAAATGTTAAGATAACTCCGTTTTCATTCTTAGAAGGCCCTCTTTATATTGGTGCTGATTCTCAGATAGACAATGCTAAGATTGGTGGAGGCTCTATCATCGGCCGCAATTGTCGTATAGGTGGTGAGGTAGAAAATACCATTATCCAAGATTATTCGAACAAGCACCATGAAGGCTTTCTTGGACATTCTTTCCTTGGCTCTTGGGTGAATATGGGAGCCTTATCAACGACTAGTGATTTAAAAAACAACTATGGTATGATAGAAATCACATCTGAATCGGGGAAGATTCCTACAGGAACAATAAAGTTTGGATCCTTGATCGGTGATTTTTCCAAGATTGGAATCGGAGTAATGTTGAATACGGGAACTGTTGTTGATCCAGGATGTAATTTAGTATCAAATCGTATAACAGGGTATAAAAAGTCATTTACCTGGATTGAAGATGAGCAAAATTATAGACTAGATCGCTTTCTCCAAGATACTAAGAAAATAATGGCACGAAGATCTATTGATTTAAGTATGGAAGAGGAAGCATTAATCACTTCTATTTATAATAGATGCATAAAATAGGCAGTATATGATAGAGCAAAGCTGGGAATTAAAGAATCACTACCAATCAGGACAATTTATAAACGTATTTGATTCTAAAATGTTTTTTATTTCAAAAGGAAAAGGAGACAAGGTAATCCTATTGCCAGGACTAATGGCAAGTTCTTATTCCTACCGAAAAGTAATAGAGATACTCGCCGAGAATTACAATGCTATTTCCTTAGATTGGCCAGGCATAGGCTTTTCTGAAAAACCAACACAACCTTATTCACATAGATTACTAGCAAAGATGCTTGCTGATTTTTTAGAGCAGATTGCAGGTGAAGAAAAAGTTCATATTGTTAGCCATGATTACGCTGGACCGATTTCTTTTCTTATGGTTAATGAATTTCCAGAAAAAGTTAAATCGATTTCTATTCTATCATCCTATCTAAAAATCAAAAAAATCAAATTCGCTTTTCCTATTAAATTATTTCGCATTCCCTTTTTTGGAAAGTTTTTTACTTATTTGATTCATCCAATCATTATAAGATATGTGTACAATTTGTTCTTTCATTCATCTTCAAGACCTATGAGCCAAGAGGTAGCGCAAGATTATTATTTACTCTTATTTAATGGACAGACTAAATTAAATCTAGCGGCTATGTGTTCAAATATTGATAAAACTATTTATGCGCAGAGAGATATGGAGTCTGGACTTAAGAAAATGGTTGGGCCAAGACAGATCATCCAAGGTTCAGAAGATGGATTAGAAAATGAAAAACAAACTGAATATCTAATGGAAGTAATGCGTCTTTCTTATATTCATCGTGTTGAATCAGGGCATATGGCAATGGAAGAAGCCCCACTTTCTTTTGCGAAGAAGATAGAACCTCTACTCGAATCAATGAATCGACATTCTAATAAAAAAATATCGGGGAAGAAGCCATGGACATCCTCTCAACAAAAATAAACAAAACTTCCAATGATTATTTAGAAAATCAAGAATTTTTAATTAATAAATCCAAAGAAGTACGAACTGTACTAAACTCCATTAAAGAAATGGGTGGAGAGAAATCCATTCAGAAGCATAAATCTCGAAATAAACTAACTGCACGGGAAAGAATTAGACTCTTAATTGATGTAAATACTGCCTTTTTAGAAGTAGGAGCATTTGCTGCCCAAGATGTATACAAGGATAATGTTCCATCAGCTGGGATAATTACTGGAATTGGAATAATTGAAGGTTTAGAATGTATGATAGTCGCAAATGATGCTACTGTCAAAGGTGGAACCTATTATCCGCTAACTGTTAAAAAACATCTTAGAGCTCAAGAAATTGCAATGCAGAACAATCTTCCTTGTATCTATCTAGTAGATTCTGGAGGAGCCTTCCTTCCAATGCAAGATGAGGTATTTCCTGACAGAGATCATTTTGGAAGGATATTCTATAACCAAGCCCAAATGTCAGCAAAAGGAATATCTCAGATAGCAGTCGTTATGGGAAGTTGTACCGCAGGTGGGGCTTATATACCTGCCATGTCCGATGAATCAGTTATTGTGAAAGGCAATGGAACTATATTTCTGGGTGGGCCGCCCTTAGTTAAAGCAGCTACAGGGGAGGTAGTTACTCCAGAAGAATTGGGTGGAGCCGATGTACATTGTCGTATATCGGGAGTTACGGACCATTATGCTGAGGATGATGCCCATGCCTTAGAAATTACTAGAAGCATAGTTCGAAATTTAAATTCTACCAAATTTAATAAGAAAAATGAAATAGAATATCGCGATCCACTTTATCCTAAGGAAGAACTTTATGGAATCTTGCAGAAGGACAGTCGTAAGAACACGGATATCAGAGAAATCATAGCTCGCTTAGTGGATGGTTCTGAGTTCCAAGAATTCAAGAAATTGTATGGCACAACAATAGTCTGTGGCTTTGCAAAAATTTATGGTCACTCAGTCGGAATTATTGCAAATAATGGAATTTTATTTTCAGAGTCAGCTCTAAAAGCAGCCCATTTCATTCAACTCTGTGATAAAAGAAATATCCCACTTTTATTTTTGCAGAACATCACAGGATTCATGGTTGGCAAAAAATACGAAAATGCAGGTATCGCAAGAGATGGAGCTAAAATGGTTACTGCAGTTTCTACAACTAGAGTTCCTAAGTTAACAGTTATTATTGGTGGATCTTATGGTGCTGGAAATTATGGAATGTGCGGACGAGCTTTTCAGCCAAATTTTCTTTGGATGTGGCCTAATGCAAAAATTTCAGTTATGGGTGGAGAACAAGCATCCAGTGTTCTAGCAACTGTTAAACGAGATCAGTATGAAAAAGAAGGAAAATCTTGGTCTGCTGATGAAGAATCTGAATTCAAGCGTCCAATCCTAGAAGATTATGAAGCCAAGTCATCCTCGATTTATAGCAGTGCAAGGTTATGGGATGATGGTATTATAGACCCATCAGATACCAGAGCTGTTTTAGGACTTTCTCTTGCAATTGTGCAGGGTCAGGAAAGGAAAGATTCAGGATTTGGAATTTTTCGGATGTAATCTTCTTGAAAAGTATATTGAAGTACTAATCAGCGAATTGCGTACATTCTAAACTATAAAAGTTTTTGATCTTGTAAATGTTTTCCTTTTCAGCAGATTTATTTTTCTGAAATGGGATTATTTATTAGTAAATACTCGCAAATTCTTTGAATCTATTTTTTACATTCTAAATATCAATTTAGGTACCTTTTTTGCATAAAATACTCTATCCATGAGGTAAGGAGTTAAAATGAAATTAATCGTTGCGATTATCCAACCACACAAGGTTGAAGAGGTGAAAGCCGAACTAACAAAAAATGAGATTTATAGACTTACGGTAAGTGATGTTCAAGGATATGGACAACAAAAAGGTAAAACAGAAGTTTTCAGAGGCCATGAATACCAAGTAAATCTACTTAGAAAAGTAAGAATTGAAATTGCTGTCAATGATGAGTTCGTAAAAGCGACTATCGATGCAATTTTAAAAGGTGCGAAAACGGGAGAAGGCAAGATCGGAGATGGAAAAATTTTCGTAATGCCACTTGAAGAAGCGATTCGCATTCGCACAGGAGAAAAAGGTAGTTCAGCTATCTAAGGATTGATTGGAGGTTGCCCATCAACCTCCAATTCATTTTTCAACATTCTATTTTTTTTTACTTTTCAAAATGATTCTACTCTCAAATACTCAGATTGTATGGAGATATTTCCCAGAGTTGTAGATGCAATTCCTATATTAGACATAGTCGGCGAAGTAGATCTTTACAATGCCCGAGAGTTGAAAGAAGCTATAGATGAAATAGTGAAAAATCAACAATACGAGATTGTCATAAATCTAGAAAAAGTTCCCTTTATGGATTCATCTGGAATTGGAACGCTTGTTACAAGTATGTATAAACTTAAAAAATACCACGGTAATTTAAAAGTTTCAGGAATATCAGGTTCAGTTGCAAAAGTTTTTAAATTAACAGGTATGGAAAGTCATTTAGAAGTCTTCCAAACAGTCGAAGAAGCAGTTCAATCATTTAATCCATCATAAAAATACTAAATAAAAGATTTTACATCATTGGGCTAATTTTCTTCTAAATTGGATAAAGCTTAACTTTCATTTATAAATAATTTTTATTTTAAAAATTTAAATCTCTTATTAATTTTATAACTGACCACTTAAGTGTCGATAGTAGATGTAGTATAGTTAAATATTCTATCTAGATATATGGCAAAAAAGAGTAAAAAAATATATACTATAGAAGAATTAGGTGAGCTTGGACCTATTTTTATCAATCGAATTCGTTTTAGTTTAGCTTCATTTTATATTGTTGCTGTTTTGGCTTCTTTAGAAACTACATCTGATTTTCAAACAATGATATATTTCATTGGAATCTTTATGATGTATCTTTACGGTATAGTTCAATCTTATTTAATTAAGAAGAGAAACTTTAAGTTAATTTACGCTAAAATATTCATACTTTTTGATATTACAATCGCATTTTCAGTTACAATCGCTGGATTCCAGTCGGAAGTGGAATCGGCATTCTTAATGAAAAATCCAATATTATATGTCTTATACTATTTCTATATAATTTACTCATCCTTTCTCTTCTCATCTGGATTTGTTATGGTAAGTACTTTCTATTCTGCGTTTTTATTAATTGTGATGAATGTAGCAGCATTTCAATTAGGTGTAAAATTCATTGACTCATCCGAGGCCTTAGAGACACCAGGTTTGATTCCTCCATCTACAGAGGTTTTGAAAGTCCTTTTTGTAATTGCAGGAGGATATCTTGTTAAAGCAGTAATTAAATTATTGATTGGTATGAAAGAACTAGCTACTGAACAACTCAAAAACTCTGATAGGGAAAAAATACGGGTTCAAAATTCTAGAGATAAAATTGTTTCAATAGGCGAGTTGTTGACAGATAGTATTGCTACAATTAATAGAAATGTAAATGAATTTAATGATCAACTTCAAAACCAAGCTTCCAATGTGGAAGAAATATCAGCTTCAATGGAAGAATTTTCTAGCTCGATGGTAAGCTCTTCGAATTATATTAAGAGCCAAAATGAAAAAGTTTCTATCGTTTCTAAAGAAACCGATCGCTTGGAATCTATATTAGAAGATGTTTCTCAAACTACTGATGGAATTTCATTGAAAATGAACAATTCTAAAGAATCCGGAGAATTGGTTTTGCAATCCATTCAAAATCTAGATGAAATTCTAAAAGAAATCAATCAATCTTTTCTGAAAGTATCTGAAGTAAACCAGATCATGTCTGAGATTGCCGATAGAACTAATTTGTTAGCATTGAATGCCTCCATAGAAGCAGCTCGTGCTGGAGAACATGGAAGGGGTTTTGCTGTAGTTGCCCAAGAAGTAGGAAAACTCGCAGACAACTCCGCAGAGAATGCAAGCACAATTGAGAAGATTATCAAGCAGGCTGGTGGATTGATTCGTAAAGGTTCAGATTCAGCATCTGAAACTAATGAGAGAATTTCTAAACAGCAATCCAACTTCAAAGATCTATCAGTCCAAATATCTCATTTAACAGATAGTTTACGAAATCAAAAATCTATTAATGTTGAGATACTAAATTCGCTCAATGAGATAAATGAAATCTCAAATGAGATTGAAGTGAATTCTAAGGAACAAACTACAACTACTGAACAAGTTGCAACAGCAATTGGTCATCTTGACGGCGCAGTAAGTGAGCTTGCTCAGAATTCGCAAATTTTACAAGAAACAATCAATCATTTAGAAAACCAAGCTAAGTCTCTTACTGTCTAATAATCAAAAACTAGCCGGTAAATATCTATGAAAAAATTTAATAAGTCCAGTATGCTTGCCGTTGCGGCAATTTCTTTGTGGATAGGAACTTTTCTATCTCCAATATTAACATGTGGATTTAATAATTCTGGTTCTCTTTTCTTAAATGCAGATCCAAATACTAAATCCTCAGCAGCTCAAGCCCAGGCAATCACTCTACAAAATGCTTTTGAAGAAGTTTTCGATAAGGTAAGTCCTAGTGTAGTTTCTATTGCTACAGAACGTACGGTTAACTTGAATATGAATCCGTTTATGAACGGCCCCTTCTTTGAAAGATTTTATGGAAGAAATCCTCAAAATGGAAAACAATACCAACAAAAACAAACTGGTCTTGGCTCAGGAGTTATCCTAAATACAGAGGGATATATTCTGACTAACCACCATGTTATCAAAGACATGGATAAACTTACTGTTAAACTAAAAGATGAAAAGACTTATGATGCCAAATTAATTGGCTCAGATGAGTTAATGGATATCGCACTTTTAAAAATTGATGCTCCTAAAGACTCCATTAGGCCAGCCACCCTAGGAAATTCAGAACAGGTAAAAGTTGGAAATTGGGCGATCGCGATTGGAGCTCCTTTAGGATTTGAGCAATCATTTACAGTCGGGGTTGTGAGTGCAATTCAAAGAGGCGGTTTGAATAGTTCTGGTTTGAGTTACCTTCAGACGGATGCAGCGATCAACCAAGGAAATAGTGGCGGCCCTCTTCTAAATATAAATGGAGAGGTTATTGGAGTGAACAGTATGATTGCTTCCCAGAGTGGTGGTTCTGTTGGAATTGGTTTTGCTATTCCTATCAATGAAGCCAAAAGGATTGCCGAAGAAATAAAAACGAATGGAAAGGTAATAAGACCTTGGATTGGTGTTGAAATTTATTCCTTAAACGAACAGCTTAAAGAAGAACTTAAATTAAAAATTGATCATGGTGCCTTAGTCAATCAAATCCAAAGAGGATCTCCAGCTGACCAAGCAGGTATTCAAATTATGGATGTGATCACCCATTTCGATGGGAAAGAAGTAAAAGATAGCAATGATCTAGTTTCCATGGTTCGTGCAGGAAAAGTGGGAAAAAGGGTAGAACTAAAACTCATTCGAAAGAATAATGAAATTATTACTTCAATAGTTTTAAGAGCGAGACCCAACTGAGTGCACAAGAATCAGAAAGCCTAAAATCAGCGAATCTTTTAGCTAAAGCCCAGGATGATGATCCTGGGTTAAGACCTACACGACTAACTGAATTTATTGGACAGAAATCAATTCTATCCAATTTAGATGTCTATATCAAATCAGCTGTTAAACGAAACGTAGTTCTAGATCATGTCTTGATATCTGGACCACCAGGACTTGGAAAGACTACACTTGCAAATATAATTGCGAATGAAATGGGTGTTGCATTTACTCCTACTTCGGCACCAGCCATTTCAAGAGGTGCTGATCTTGGGAAATTTTTAACTCAATTAAACCCGAAGGAAGTTTTGTTCATTGATGAGATACATGGTTTCCAGAAGAAGCTAGAAGAACTTCTCTACCCAGCTATGGAGAACTTTATTTTAGATTTTGTGGCAGGTGAAGCAATGACTGCCCAAGCCATTCAAATCCCTCTTCGCCCTTTTACTTTAGTGGGAGCAACGACCCGTTCAGGAATTATTAGTGAGCCTCTTCGCAATCGTTTTGGCATCCAACTTAAATTAGATTATTATACAGATGAGGAAATGGCTACTATTGTTACTCGTTCCTCTAAGATTCTTGGTATCGAATTAGGAAAGGGTATTGATTTTGAAATAGGTAAGAGATCCAGAAAGACTCCTCGAATAGCAAATCACCTTTTGAAGCGGGTTAGAGATTTTGCAGAGGTTGCAGGCGAAAATTTAATTTCTGAAAAAACATGCAATCTTGCTTTCTCTAGAATGGGAATTGATTCCTTAGGACTAGATGATGTGGATCGTCAAATTCTTCGCATCATTATAGAAAGGTTCCGTGGCGGACCTGTAGGACTAAAACCGATTTCTGCCATTTTAGGAGAAGAAGAAAGAACTATCGAAGACAATTATGAATCCTATTTGGTTAGAATAGGCTTGATCGATCGAACACCACAAGGAAGAGTAGTAAGTACTAAAGCATATGAGCATCTTGGACTGGACCAGCCTAAAAAAGAACCTACTCTCTTTTGATTACCAAGAATCAGAAGAAGGGGAGAAGAGGCTACTTGTCTCTGCAGCTATTGTATTTTTAATAGTTTCTTTACTTGTTGGTCATTTAATCACACGCAATCTACTTTGGAAAGTTCTCGGTTCAGAACAAGAGACTGTTCAGAATTTACCTCAAGAAAAAGAGAAGATCTATGAAGTCCTGGTTGAACAACAGTTCATAAAGCCTGAGAAGAAAGATGAATACAAAGCTCTTTCTGATAAGGATAGTGCTGGCTCAGGTGGAATTACTGAACAAAAAGGATTTCATACTCTATCCCCATTTAGAGAATTTATTTTTGGTTCTAAATCCCAAGCAAGTAACCCTGATCAAACGAATCCCGAGGAACAAAAGAAGGAAGATGATATCTTCGAAGTAGGATTTTTTAAAGCTGATCCATTAACTACCGCTAGTCTAAATCCTAATTCTTCTAATCCAAGTAATGCAAGTCAGATGATGAAGATCCCTTTCAACTACCGCTTTAAACAAGATTTTTTCTTTCGTTGGGATGGAAATCAGGCAATGTCAGTAGCAACTAAACAATTAGCAGGCTACCACTATTTTAAAAATATGCTAAAATTGATAGAAGGTTCTTTTGCACCTCCTGGAGGAGGAAATTTTGCTTATAGAGATATGGCAGGAACTGTTGTGCGTGAAGGTATTAAGCCTGGAATGACTAAAGTTCTATTTCTTCTAAATGACGATGGAAAAGTTATCGATGTAAATCTCGTTAGTTCTCAAGGACAGACTATAGTCGATCGAGCTTGTTTGGATAGTTTACGTGGTCAGAATTTTGGAAGAGTTCCTGAAGAGGTAAAAGCAAAAGGTCTTATATTTGGAATAAATTTTGTATTTCCAGGTGTTTATCGTTAGTATAAAAAGAAATTATGGACTTCTGTCTGGTCTCTTTAGTTTTTGTACTAAATCTTCAAACTCTACTAAGCTTAATTCGTTTGGTGGTTTTCTATAGTGGTATCTAGAAGCGAAATAAATTCCATTAAATCCCTTCCCCCAATACACGGTGTTAAGATAGTATTCTAAGATTTCTTTTTTAGTTAATGATTTTTCTAGAGCTACTGAAATTCGAATTTCTTGTAGTTTCCTTTTGATTGTTTTTTCTCGATTCAAGAATAGTGTTCGCGAAAGTTGTTGAGTTATTGTACTAGCTCCACGTAGTTTTTTACCAAGAAAAAAATTCTGAGCTAAGGCTGAATGAATATCAAACAAAGAGAACCCATTATGATTGTAAAATCTTGAATCTTCGATGGATACTAAAGTTTGCACTGCCCCTTTTGGAAGTTCATCTATAGAAACCCAGTCTTGGGTTAACTCGATTGAGTAAGAATTATCATTCAAAAATTTAATTGAATTTTCTTTAAATAAGAAATATCTACCCTCAATAAATTCAAGAAATAGAATCGACATAGAAAATACAGGCGCTAAGCAAATGAATAAAAAGAGAATATTTTTATTCGATATTTTCATAAGTCAAAAAAACTTCACTTTCCTCTTGGATGGAAGAAACTAATTTCCATTTCTTTTTATCAAAATCAGGTAAATCAGTATCTCCATCAGCAATCGCAGGAAGTGTCTTCATGCCAATTAAAAAAGGAACTAGAGTAATATGGATTCTATTTACTAGACCTTGTTTTAAGAATGCATAATTTAGCTTGGGTCCACCTTCCAATAAAATTCTTTCATAACCAAGTCTTGAAAGAATCCCTAATACTTTTTTTGGATCAATATCATCACTATCTAGAGCATGTATCTCAACTCTATTCTTGAGATTTTCCTCAATTTCTTTTTTATTCGCCTTACAGCATATAACTAAGGGAATGTGATCTGATTCTTCAAAAATTTTCTTATCAGGAGTAAGAGTTCCCCTCCTAATTAAAATTATAGGTCTAGGGTTAATTGCATTCTCAACAAATTTTAATTTAATTCTAGGATTGTCATTTATAATGGAATTTTTACCAATTATAATGGCATCCGATTTGGATCTATAATTATCCATTTGCCTTTTATCAGCCTCAGAAGTAAGGCCATACCATCGACCATCGGGTCTTGCGACTTTTCCATCGATACTCATAGCCATATTGATTGATAAGGTTTGTTTCATTAATTTATTTTGCCTACTTTAAGTTCACGATCGAGTATATTTTGAATCGATCTGCGACAGGTTCCGCATCCTGTAGATGCTAGTGTTAATTGGGAGATTTCCTCAACTGAGGAAGCGCCTTTCTGAATAGAAGCAATGATTTCTGATTCACTGACTTGCTTACATACACAGACCTTTCTAGGTCGCATTAGAGAATATAGGTCAATTTCTTCCAAATTCAATCTCTAGTAAAAAATAAGGGGTATGTCTATTCTAGCTATCATTTTTTATGAGAATCAATTGACATTTTCGATCTTATTATGATACTTCTAGAATACAAATTTAATTAGGAACAAATTAACTTATGTCTCAACTTGAAAAAGCTGCAAAGCGAAAACAAATATTTGGATGGTGTATGTTTGATTTCGCCAATTCATCATACACAACAGTAATTGTTACAGTTATATATTGTAATATTTTTACCAAGTTAATCGTTCCATCTGACCCAGGCACTGATAATCCATATTCAATGGGAAATTTACTTTGGTCTATTGCTCAGGCAGTTGGTTATCTTCTTGTAGTACTTTCGGCTCCGATTATTGGAGCTATTACAGATTTTTCACCAACAAAGAAAAAAGCCTTAATTCTAACTTCTCTAATGTGTATTGTTCCTACCGCCTTATTGTATTTTGTAGAGCCTGGTATGGTTGCACTTGCCATGATTCTGATTATTTTATCTTTCTTTAGTTTCACATCTACTGAGAATATTGTTTCTTCCTTCTTACCATTTTTAGGTGATAAGAATGATCTTGGGAAAATCTCTGGCTATGCTTGGGGAATTGGATATTTTGGAGGTTTGGGTTCCGTTGCTTTAGTTCAAACTCTAGGAAATATCGAAATAACTAACTACGAAAATTTGAAGTGGGTTGGTCCTTATACCGCAATCTTTTTCTTTATAGCAGCTATTCCGACTTTTATTTTCTTAAAAGAACCTCAAGTGAAATCTGTTCTTCCACAAGGTGTGACTTACATTAAGCATGCAACTTTTGTTGTGATACGAACTTTGAAAGATGCCTCCAAATTTAAAGATTTAATGATCTATTTATTTTCTTTATTTTTTGCAATGGCATCTCATGGAATTGTAATAGGATTCGCATTTATTTATGGAGAACAAGAGATAGGACTCAGTCCTTCACAAGTTGCTTTTATGTTTATTTTTCTTCAGATCTCGGCAGCATTGGGAGCCTTCGCTTTCGGAGTCATTCAAGATTCTTATGGTGCGAAGAAAACATTTAACCTAACATTGTATCTTTGGATCTTTACTTGCACACTAATTTATTTTGTAAAAGACCTTTCAGTTTTTGTGATTGATAATCTGGGAATGAATTGGACTCCACAGTGGATTTTTATAGTAATAGCTATTCTAGCTGGACTAGGGATTGGATCAACACAATCTGCAAGTCGCGCCATTGTTGGTTTATTCTCTCCTGCAACTAAAACGGGTGAATTCTATGGATTATGGGGATTGTCAGGTAAGGTTGCCGCTGCTGTAGGCTTGCTTGCTTTGGGTGGATTACAGACAATATTCACTCTAAGAAATTCCTTCTTAGTTGTGGCACTATTTTATTTCTTATCACTTGTAGTGAACTTTTTCGTAGATGAGAAGAGAGGAATTGAGCAAGCAAATAATCATGTAGATTAATAAGCTTGCTTAACGTATATTATGAATTTTGATCTAGATGATGAATTTGAAACACACCAAAGCCAAAGAATTTTGGCTTTGAATACAATTGATGAGCTAACTGTAATTAAGCTTGATTTATTAGATGCTGGCAAATCAATTCCTCGTTTCATCAACAATGCAATTTCTTATCTAAAGAAGAAATATGTAACTGAGGAGAAGACTATTTCCCAGTATTTAATTAAAAGGTAGGAAGGAGGGACCCTTCTTCCTATTGTTGTAAAGTATATAACTGCTTCCAATTAAAGCTGTAAGCGCTAAACCAAATAGTAAGCCATCATCATTTTGGACATTGATTCCTAGAAAAAGTAGATGGCTCATGATTGCTCCAAACATGATTCCAAAACTCAATGCTGCTCCATAGAAAACGGTCTTAGGATAGAATAATAGGATAATAGCAATCAGCTCACTAATTCCTGTTAAATATCTTCCCCAGGGCTCAACGCCTAGTGTTGCAAAAATATAAATTGATTCCTCAGCACCTGTAAATTTAAAAAATAAGGTCTGAGCCATAATAAAGGCTACGATAATTTTAATTATTAACTCTAAATTGATTTTCAATTTTTTTGCTCCAGGCTTTTCCAATTTTTATCAGCATTTTCAATCATACTTTCTTTTTCCTTTAACCATTTTTCTTGAACATCAGAATTGTAGTTCAAATACAGTTTTCCATTATGGATTGACCAATACTCGGGAGAAATTTTGTATTTTTCACCTAGATTCATAGCAAATGCACAATACCCACCATATTGAGGAATATATTTCTTTGGATTATCTATAAATAATTTCTTATTTTGAGCAGATGAAAATCTCCATTTTGCATCATCAAAGAAATATTCGAAATCTGAATTGCCTTTCACAGGTGTTCCTTCTGTGAAATAAGCAACCGGATCATAGCCTTCGATTGCTACATTACCAAAGAAGGATTTATTTATATCCTTTGATAGTAAACTTCCGGAGAAAATTACTGCTAGGGTTAAAATTAAGATTCTATTCCAATTCATAACAACCTCTGATCTTCCATCTAGATTCGAATGATGAATGGAAAAAGTTACAAATTTAATAATTTATTTCTTAATTTTTAACCATACCAGCTTTTACAAAATTACGTGTATGAGATCCAAAGGATTGGAAAAGATCAATTAAAGAGGGACTCAATTGATCAAAAGACTTTGGGTCTTCTCTTAAAAGGTATGTATAAATATTTTCATTCCCATTGTGACTGTCATAAGAGTAATTGGGGTCATCTACAAATTTTTCAGGAATAGAATCAACTATTGCTTGGTCTAAAATTTTAGCCTTGGAATTAGATTCTTTAGCAACTACAGAAACTACATAGCTTGAATCAAACTTTGGATAAGTGGTGTCATTTCTTACATTTTTAAAAGCAAGAATGAATGGATGAGAGGTCTCTTTATTCAAATTAATATCAACTAAGGAATGTCTTTGGATATCTTCTATCACTAAATGTCGATTAGATAGGAGGGTTATGGTTTGATTCATACTAGTCTCAAATCCAAGTCCCGATTTCAGATTCACCCACATCAATCCTAGTGTAGATGCATTTGGAGAAACTGTTGAATGGTAAGGTTGGGTGAGATCTTGAACATAATGTAAACCCCAACCTAAGAATCGATATCCCCAGTAATCATGCCCTTTCGAAAAAGCAAATTTAGATAAGTCAAGAAATTGTTGAGCTCTAAAATGTGGATAATTTTTCTTGAGATAACCAGCAAGTCCAAACATTACAAAATTTTCATAATAATAACCAATATGAAAGGGAGTTTGGCTTGAGAATTCTAATGCAGGGTTTCCATAAGATTGCTGACCAAATCCATAGATTTTTCCATATTCTGATCCATTATCCTCAAAAAGACCAATATCAATACCATAGTCTGGTTCGTCAGAAGCAGTTGCAATTACATCGATAGGGTGTACCATTTGTCCGTTGCTTAGAGAACAGAAATTTACACCATCCCAAAAAGAATTATCTTTGAAGACTGTTATTTTCTGAGGAAGCAACTTCTTGCAATTAGGATATTTTTCATTTGGAAGTGTCTGAACATAAGATAATGTTTTAAAATTTGGATTGATTCTCAATGCCATCAAGAACTTAGTTTTGAGTTCAGCTTTACCAAATCCTTTCTTGAATTTTAGTTCATTTGGTAACAATGGATAGGATGCGAATTGGGTAGAGTACGTTTTGTCCTTATCTTCTAAGAATGCAGCTAGAGAGTCCTCTTCAGCTATAAGAAAAGCTTCTAAGGATTCGATTTTTACTTTTTTTTCATTGAGTAGATTTTGATCTGCTCTTAGAGAGGGATAGGTACCAAGGGAATGTTCTCCCCAGGCATAAAGTATAGTTTGGAATGTAAGAAATACTATTAAAGAGAGGGCAACTTTTTGCTTCATTAAATGAGTTTATCTAAACTCTAGCATTTTTGTCACCATTCTTCTTTGATCTAACTGCAGTCCTCTTAATTTTCTAGCAACTGACTTATCAATATTTCTAAGGATTTTCTTGTATTGAAGCATGATCATTTTTTGTTTCTCATAGGGAAGAGGTGAATCTTCCTTATTCAATTCCATGGTTACATCTGCTTCCAAAGTTTGAATCGGTTCATTGGGCCAAATAACATTTGAAGTATTTGCTTGGTAGTATTCTAAAATAATATCCGAATTGGAATCTGTTTCAGCCGTGTTATCATCTTTAAATGCTATCGACTTGGGTGTTGGATTAATGAGTCGTCTCATTTCTTTTACATAAACATCACCATCTGCATTCACTCTGCGAAACATAAGTATTATTTTGGAAATATTTTGGAAATCTTCTGTAGGATACAAATAGGCATAGCCATCATATAAGTAAACTTTTGGCCAGTCTACATATGATTGACCCTGAGGAAGAGGAAATTCTAAGTATGTTTTATTTTCTTTATCCAATTTAAAAATATTTGAATTAGTAGCAGGTATATCGGTTAAATAGACTGAAGCTTGTTTGTCTACTCCAAGCTCATTTAGTTTTTTTATTTCGCCTATGTTTTTAGAAATTGATTCATGCAAGGTATCAATTTCTACATCCGAAAATCCTGCCTTACGCTGAGCTTCAATTTGCTTCATAGTTTCACGTTCTTTAAATGTAAAACTTTTGGCACGCTCCGCAAATGTTGTTTCGATTGTGGCTAAAACTAAAAAAATAGAAAAAATGATCTTGGCTTGGTTCTTCATAATTGTCCCTACTATTCATTATCGTGTTCTGGAGACTCAGTCTTTAAGTGACCAGACCATTCAGTCTTCAAATATTTAATAAAATCTTGTATTGCATCCCAGGCAGCGGGTACAATATCCGCAAAACTAGCATAACCATGAACTAAATTCGGAAAATCGGTGTGCACAACCTGTACTTTATCTTTACGAAGCAGATCAGCTAATTCTTTGCCTTCATCAGAAAGTGGATCAAACCCAGCAGTCGAGATGTAGCAATTTGGAAAATTCTTAAAATTAGAATAAAGTAAAGGACTTGCTTCGGGATTAATTCTATCTTTAGTATTGGGTGTATGGTGGTTTATGAACCAACGCATCTGAGATCTAGAAAGTAAAAAGCCATCTTGAAAAGTATTGTAAGAAGCATGTTCCTTGGAGACATCCACCATTGGATAAAGCATCCCTATGAAATTAGGTGCAGCTTGATTCGTTTCTTTTAATCGAATAGCAGTTGCTAAAGCTAGATTTCCACCAGCGCTATCACCTGCGATTGCGATCTTGTCCGGGTTACCTCCGAGACGAATTGCATTAGCTTTGATCCACTGGTAAGCCCTCACCGTATCGTTCAATGGGCCAGGGAAGGGATGTTCCGGAGCCAATCTATAATCAACTGAAAAAACCAAACAAGGAGTAAAGTAAGATAGATATCTACATAGATTATCATGGGTATTAATATTTCCAACAACATGACCGCCACCATGAAAGTAGACAAGAATAGGATGACCATCTCTTGTTGGATCTGAATTGTAGATCCGAATTTTTATAGAATCATTCATTCCCCCAATAACAGTCGTTTCTATTTTTGGAAGAAATATTGGTTTATTGGATATTATTTTAACTGAATTATCAAAAACTTTTCTTGCCTTGGCTGGTTTGTAGGTATTAAAATTCGGAATGAATCGGTTTACCCAAGCTATTAATTGAAAATCTGGGTGCAAGGTATTGCCATTTATTTGTATAGCTTGGCCACCAGTGAGTTTGATTTTCCAAGAATCAGGAAAACTAAGAAATAATTTAAGGAATAATCGAAGAATAGATGTCATAGTTTATTTACAAATCTCTAATAATTTTTTATGAATTAAATACAATGCCCAGGTATCCATCTTACAGTATTCCCGAAGTTGTTCGAGTACTTTTCCGTTGGGAATATTATTTGCAGAAAATGATTGAATCCACTTTAAATAAATCAGATTAGCAGAATGACCATTTTGAATATCAAGATGCTCATGTGAAGCACCTGTTAATGCGGGCAAAATGTCCTTTAAGGATGCAGAACCTTTTTGCTTAAAGCTATAATAATCCAAGGACTTGAATGGTATAGCTGCATCCAAAAAATTTCCACGAATTGATTCTAGCCAATCAGAATATTCAGGTAAAAAGTGTACGGATTCTTGGATGCACCTTTTTTCAAAAAAATCATTAAAACAAAGAATCGTACCTTCCCCTTGAATTAGTTCAGATAGGCTCTTTAGAATGCTAGGTCTTGGATCATTGGGATTTGATTGGATAAAATCATGATGTTCTGGTTCTTCAGATTCAATGTCCTTCCAGATATGAAGTGAATATAAGAATGGAACATGTTGGAAAGCTTTGGTCTTATTATAAAAAGGAATTTGAGGATTGATAGTTTCAAAATCTAGATAGTAAACAGGAAACTTAATTCGATCAAGAAAAGATTGCAGATTATTTATGTTATATTTTTCTAACTCTTCTTTGTTAGATTGAATTTGAATAATTTGTTTTTTTGTAAGATCTTCTGAATAATTTTCAATTGGAATATCTGAAAGCTTAAAGATATTCGCATCGTACAATTGATTGATGATATTGGATGATTCTCTGAGAGTTGTTAAATCCCCATCTTTTATATCAGGAAAACATGCTGATTGAAAAGAGCAGCCTTTGATATTAGAGCAAATATTATGAATTATAGAATTTTCGTCTTGGACTCCATCTCGAATCTTTCTTATGCTTTCAATTGTATTTTGAACTAAGGCTGTAGAATTTTCAACCTTATTCGTATAGTCTACAAATTTAAAAAAGTTTTGAATATCAAAACTTTCTTCAAGTATATAATTTGAGTTAATTTTAATAACAGTTAGCTTTTTAACTGGAAGATCCAATTCTTTGGAAACTAACAGATAAAAACTTAAAAAAACTTCAATATCTTTCTTTGCATTTACTGAGGTGACAATTTCTACGATCTCGAGTGAACCATCTTCTAGAACAATCAATAAATCTGGTGAGGCTATTAAATCCTTTGAAATTAAAACTGGATGAGAGATCGAAATTTTTGCATCTATTTTGATTTGTGTTTCTCGAAAAGCTTCTAGGACATCATTGAATTTAGGAAGTATTTCTAATTTTCCATAAAGACTCCTTGCTAGTTCTTTAACACGGTCATTCTCTAAATTATAAAGTATAGGAGATTTTCTTTTATTTCCATCTTGGCTTTGTATAAGATTTAGTTTAAAATAATTCTCACATTTATTAAAATTTAATATTTTCGATTTAGTTATATATTTCAAATAGTTAGGTGGAATGGAAATGTTCATGCAGTTGCATGTAAGGATTCAATATTTTCTAAAAAATCTAAATATAATTTAGAAATATTAGAGGGAGCCAATGAAATAAAGTGTGATTCATTCTTTAGCAGATATGTAAAAAAAGCTTCTAAATTGAGAATAGATAGACTGTATTTATTTTCTTCCCTTTCATGTGAAATCCCTGAAATAAAATTTTCCCAATTTTCTTGTTGGTGATCTTTTATTTTTATTTCAATAACAGTTTCAGGATTTTTAGGAATCATGAGTGGATGAAGATTTTCAAATGATAGAGCAGGTTTATGATCTTTTATAAAAGAAGATTCCAATTTCTGAATTTTTTGAATGCAAGGAATTAGATAATTTCGATAATCCTTTTTATTTCGATCATAGGCATAAAGATAAAAATCATTAGAATTTTTCTTAACCAATTGTATAGGATCTAAATCTTTAGGTTCTGGATTGCCATACTTTCTTTCATATTGGATTCGAACTGGAATTTTAGTCTTAATGCAAAAGAGTAGAGTATCTATGATATTTTCTATATTAGTTTGTTCGCTTTCAATCGTTGTTTTAGAAAAATTTAAACCCCATTCAGGGTAAAGGTTCCATTTTGATTCAAAAATTTTTTGAGCAAGGGAATATACATCAGCTGTAATCTTATCATCAGGAATCTGATGGATCAAGGATTGGGATATAACTAGAAGTTCGTCTTGGGAAAATTTAAACTTAGTTTCATTTGACTGAAATTGCACATGATAAGTGTTATCTTCTTTTTTTAAAAAAGCAGGGAATCCAAGCTTACTTAATTCTTCCATATCTCTATGTAATTTTTTCTGATCGGATTCTAAGTTATCGTTATTATAATATTCCTTCATGTAAAGACGAATGCTATCATAGGTCAAACCTGAAGGTGATTTAAGAAGATTGAATAGTAGTGTTATTAATCTTGATTCTGTTTCGTTGAGAGGATAAGGATCAATACCAAGTTCAATGTCCTCTTGCATGATTATATTTTTTTCTTGCACAGGTTAAGAATCAAGCATTTTTAGAAAAGGTATGCTTCGATCTCTACTTTATTTATTCATTCTATCTGGTTTTTTATTCAATTGTGCTACCTATTGGGAAAACAGACGTAAAGATGCTCAAGATATCTTTCATATCGGTGTGGAGACTCCAGTTTACGGAGCAGGCTTTCGTGTCGGCCCACTACCTATCGGATTGTATTTTGAAGGTGGTGAAACTGAACTAGGTAAAAGAGATTTAGGCTCAGGAATTGGATTGCGTGGAGGAGAATTTGGAACTTATCACTCTCAGGCTCTAGTTTTTGGATTTTTGGGGGGAGAAGATTTCTACTCAGGCGAACCAATAAGAACGGAAGACGGAAAGGTCGTAGTTGATAAGCATGGAATCGGACTATCTTTAGATGAGAGAGCTAATCTTAAAAGTTATAAAATGCGATATTTTTCTTATTTTGATGATCCAGTTTCAGAAAGAAAGAAGCGAAAGAAAGAAGAGTTTCGTAAGCAATTTATTGAAGAACTCATCCAAGAGGGATTGAGTCCTGAGTTAAAAGCTTATATTCCTGAAGAAGATAAGAAACCTTTTGGTTATCCTAGCCAATTTTTATGGCAAGTTGATCTATTTTTAGGCATATATGGTGGAGCAAGAGCAGGATTTAATATTGCAGAGTGTGCAGATTTTATTGTTGGCTTTACGACCTTTGACATGTTAGATGATGATATCGCAATAGATGAATAAGATGAATATTATAAAAATATATTGACAAACTTAAAAATATTATTAAAAAATAGAGACAGAGCGTCATAGCTCTTGGGGTTTACATATGAACTATTCTTTACCAGCAGCAATATCCTTAGCCAAAGATGTAAATATTCTTTGGTTAATCATTTCCGCGGCACTAGTTTTCTTTATGCAAGCTGGATTTTTATTGTTGGAGACGGGATTAGTTCGCTCAAAGAATTCAATCAATGTAGCTATTAAAAATATCATTGACTATGTAATCGGTTCCATTTGCTTTTTCGCACTTGGATATGGATTGATGTTTGGATCAACTTACAATGGTTATTTTGGTAAAAATATTTTTTTCTTAGAAGGTATTTCTACGGGTCAAGAATTTGCTTTCTTTTTGTTCCAAGTAACGTTTATGGGAACAGCTGCTACAATAGTATCTGGCGCAGTTGCTGAAAGAATTAAATTCAATGCCTACATCATATGCTCTGCTTTTGTTACACTTATTATATATCCAATTTTTGGTCATTGGACTTGGGGTGGTGGTTGGCTATCGCAAATGGGATTTATTGATTTTGCAGGAAGTACAGTTGTTCATTCCGTAGGCGGATGGGTTGCTTTAGCGGGAGTTATTGTTCTTGGCCCAAGAACAAATAGATTTGACCAAGACGGTAAGGCGCAAGATCTTTATGGTCATAACCTTCCGATCGCTGTCTTAGGTGCGTTTATACTTTGGTTTGGATGGTTTGGTTTTAACGGTGGCAGTACGCTTAGCCTATCTGACAATGTACCTAAAATTATAGTGAATACAAGTATTGCAGCTTGTGGAGGTGGATTTATGGCCATCCTTTTCTCCTATATCCGAAATGGAATTCCATCAGTAGAAGGAACAATAAACGGAGTATTGGGAGGTCTTGTTGCAATCACAGCTTGTTGCGATGCCGTTAGCCCTCTTATGGCAATCGTAATAGGTGGAGTTGCAGGTATGCTTGTTGATCTAGTTAGTCTTTTTATGGTAGGGATATTAAAGTTAGATGATGTTGTTGGCGCTTTTCCTGTTCATGGTTTTTGTGGGATTTGGGGAACTTTGAGTGTAAGTATTTTTAATTTGGATGCAAGTCTTAGAACCTGGGAACAATTTCAAATCCAATTAATTGGTGTTGCAACCTGCGCTGTTTGGGCTTTTGGTTTGGGATTGATACTATTCTATTTGCTTCATTTTATTATGAAAATTCGAGTTTCATTAGAAGATGAGGAGCGCGGTTTGAATGAATCTGAACATGGATCTAAAACTGTATGGGTCGATCTAATGAATATGATGAGTTATATTGAGAAGTCTAAAGATCTTAGATCTAAAATAATAATTGATCGAGGTTCTGAGACAGGTGTAGTCGCTGAATTGTTCAATAGACTTATTCATAGTCTAGCTCAAATTATAGGAATTGTAAAAAATAATTCCCATCATATCCAAACTGAATCAGACCAACTAGATTCTGCTACAGCTAATATATATTCTATGGTTAAAACTCAGAAGTCTCATAACGAGGTTATATTAGAAAAGATTTTGAACACAGAAAATTCTTTGAAATCAGTTCTTGAGCTTGTCAAACAACAAGAGAATTCTCATAAGTTAACACTTGAAATTAGTGACAATATGAATTTAGGCATCACGAAGGTATCAGAAGATGTTATTATCTCGAATAAACTAACAAAAGAAATTAGTGAATTAGCATCAGAAGGAAAAGAAACATTATTAAAGACAACTAAAAGTATGCAGGAGATGAATGAATCAGCTCGTAAAGTAGAACAAATTGTACAAGTTTTGCAAAAAATTTCAGACCAATTGAGTATGCTTTCCATCAACGCTTCTATTGAAGCTGGAAGAGATTCATCAGATTCGACCTCAGGTTTTTCAGTAGTAGCAGATAATATTTCGAAGCTCTCTGTTAAGACTGGAACTAATTCGAAAGAAGCATCTGTTTATTTAAAAGAAATCTGGGAAACCATTAATAATTCAATTCGGTCTATTGAAGAGACTTCGACCTCTTTCCAAAGTATCCTTGATAGAATTCCAAAATTATTAAGTTATATGAAGGATGTTGTTGAATCAACAAATTCCTATTCCATTATGACAAAGCAAGTTCACGAAGCTATGAACGAGAATTCAGAATTAAGTAAAAATATTTCTACAGAAGTAGAATCTCGATTTAAAGAAATAAGCCAAATCCATAATTTGTTCGACATAATTCATGAGAATTCTAATCAGATTTTAAATCAATTGGACAATCTTGAAACAATGAGTGTGAAGCTAAGCGGACAGACGGTTAAGATGTCGAGAGCAGTGGATGTTTTTCAAATCGAACCAAATCTTACTTAAGTAGCTTTAGTAGATTAATCATATTTAAAAATTTCTTTAATTTGAGATTAGTATAAAAATATCTGCAATTATATTTTTATTTACCTTCTTCATACTTTCTAAGAAGGGCAGCGTTTACTAATTCTGGAACCTGATTTGAGACAGCTCGACCATGTCTTGCGACTTCTTTCACAATTGTTGAAGAGATAAAGGAATGCTCATTGTTTGCCATTAGAAAGACTGTTTCAACTTCAGGTGCTAGTTTACTATTCATGAGAGAGATTGCATATTCATAATCAAAATCTGTTACCGCTCTTAGTCCTCGAATGATAATTTTAGCCTCTCTCTTTCTTGCGTAATCTACTGTTAAACCATCGAATGTATCTATTTCAATTCTATCCCACTCTTTTGTAACATTCTTTATTAAATCAATTCTTTCTTCTACGGAAAAAAGTGTATTTTTCCTTGAGTTGGTTGCAACTGCTATAATGATTTTATCATATAATTGCAACGCTCGCTTGATCAAATCTAAATGTCCATTGGTTAATGGATCGAATGAACCAGGATAGACAGCCAAGCGATTCATTCTTTTACTTAATACCTCTTAGTTTAGATGTTTCTTTAAGTTGGAGTCCATATAAATTTATAAATCCTTCTGCATCAAATTGGTTGTACAACTCTTCCTTTTCAAAGGTTGCCATCTGAGGATTGTAAAGGGAAACTTGAGATTTTCTACCAACAACGGAACAATTGCCTTTGTATAGTTTAACACGAACAGTTCCAGAAACATATTCCTGAGTATTATCAATTAATGCTCTTAATGCGGACATTTGACTAGAGAACCACATACCGTTGTAAATAAGCTTCGCAAAAGGGATAACCAACTCATCTTTCATGTGCTGAGTATCTCTATCAAGAGTTATAGACTCTAAGTCCCTATGTGCATGAAAAAGTATTGTCCCACCTGGAGTCTCATATACACCGCGAGATTTAATTCCTACCAACCTATTTTCAACAATATCTACTCTTCCAATTCCATTTTGGCCACCGACGGTATTTAGATGTTCCATTATTTTCAAAGGGTTCATCTTTTTTCCATCGATTGCTACACAGTCGCCTTTTTCAAATTCTAGTTCCAAATAAGTTGGTTTATCGGGAGCCTGTTCAGGGGAAACTGTCAATAAAAACATATCCTCTCTTGGTTCTGTATAAGGATCTTCTAATATTCCACCTTCGAAGGATAGATGCATAAGATTACGATCCATTGAATATGGCTTAGCGGCTGTTACTGGAACAGGGATACCTTTTGATTTTGCATATTCTATAAGTTCATTTCTACCACCAAATGACCAAGTTCTCCAAGGTGCAATAATTAAGGAATCAGGTGCTAAAGCTTTAAATGTAAGCTCAAAACGCACTTGGTCATTACCCTTACCTGTAGCACCATGAGAGAATGCATCTGCCGATTCTTCTTTGGCAACATCAACCATAGCCTTGGCAATAAGAGGTCTTGCCAAGGAAGTGCCCAATAAATATCTCATCTCATAAATTGCATTCCCACGAATCGCAGGGAAAATATAGTCTCTAGCGAACTCTAAGCGAAGATCTTTAATAAAAACTTTTGATGCCCCAGTTTTTAATCCTTTTTCTTCTAAGCCGCTGAGTTCTTCCTTTTGACCAACATCACCACAGAAAGCAATGACCTCACAATTGTATGTATCTTTAAGCCATGCTAAAATTACGGAAGTATCTAATCCACCTGAGTAAGCTAATATGATTTTTTTAGGAGTATGTTTCATGGTTTTAGGTCATTGTTTCTGATTTTCGGAAAGATTCAAGAGAGATTTCATAAGTGAATTGACGATTTTATTTCGATTTTGAAAATCTACCTATGTTTAAATACGCATTTGCAATTATTAGCTTGGTTCTAATTACACAAACTCAAGCAGTCTTAAGCCAAGACAAAGATCCGAAAAGAGATCCTACTTCCCTTTCTCCTGATAGAGTTCCTGGTTATTCATCTGAATCGACTTCCAGTGATAGTAATATTTCGAAAGAATCGGCAACTGAAGACGGCGTATCAAGCTCGGATTCTAAAAATGATTCTTCATCGAAATCTAATAATATTCCAGATGGTTCTCAATCTAATTCAAGTTCGAGTTCAAACAATTCAATATCAGGCCCAGAATCTAAGAAGAATGGATTTGTGAAAGGTTCAAATTATATAGAACTAAAAGGCGGAGCCAGCTTATTTATAGATGGACCAGTTGTAGACAATCTCTCCAAAACTTTACGAACAAATGGTTTTGATACATTTTTCACCTATAATTATGGAACAGATGCACAGAAAGCATTATTGTATTCCGGAACTCAGAACTATAAGGGTGTAGATGTCGTAGGAACAAAGTTTGGATTTTTATACGAGAAGGCTTATTCTGATCATTGGGGATTCGGAGGTGGATTAGATTACCGAGAGTATCGTGTAAATAATGTACCACAGAATGATTTATCTAGAACTTCAATCGCAAGTACTTATAGATTTCCTGGAGCAGCAAGCCCTAGTCAAGAAGAGTTAGCACAATTTATAGGCTATGAATTTGCTGGCTTATCAAGTTTTGCAAATTCTTTAGTATCAAATAGAATTTTATTTTTAGAAGTAAATGCCTCCTACCATTTTTTTACTGAATCAGTTTTTGATCCTTATCTTCGACCCGTAATAGGATTGGGTTATGATACAACAACAAAAGGATATGCAGGTAAAGTAGGTGGTGCTGCAGGATTTCGTTATTTCTTTGATTACGGAATTTATGTTGCCCTCGAAACTTCAGCGGATGTTGTTTATGTAGCCCAAGATAAAATCATTACATCAAAAGCTAAAGACAGATTCTATGAAGTATCCTATTCTTTTTCTCTAGGAAAGAAATTTAATTAAATAAACTTTAATATGATTCTTTTAAATTAATTATTCCTTAGAATCATATCAGTTGTTACACTGAATAATTTAAACTTCTGAATTTAATTGCTTAATTCTAGAAGATCTTTACTTCGTTTTTGAATATCAAGAATGTTATCTTCCAAATCTTTAGAAGCTTGGGAGATTTCATTTACTTCCTGTTCTAAGGCTTGGATACCTTTAATTATTTCTTCATTTCCTTGCATTTGCTCTTTAGTGCTGAGTGAAATTTGAGATGAAAGATCATTTACGCTTGTTAGCTCTGTTAAAAATTTATTGATAATTATTTTTTGAGTTTCGTATTTTTCATCCATTTCACGAATCATTTGCAGAGTAGAAATAAGTTTGTTCATCTGAGACTCAGCTAGACCTCCTGCATTTTCAGATGTTTTGGAAGCCTCGCTTATAGTTGATCGAGATTGTTTTACTACTGTTGAAATAAGTTTTGCATTTTCAGCAGTAAAATCTGCTAATTTACTGACTTCTTGTGCCACAACAGCGAATCCACGACCCGCATCTCCCGCACGTGCTGCTTCGATAGATGCATTGAGAGCGAGTAAGTTTGTTTTATCACCAATTTCACCCATGATTTTATTGATCTCATCAACTTTTTCGAAAGAAGATTGAATAGATTTTAAAAATTTATTAGTCTGTTGTGTTTCACTAGACAGTTTTTCGGTTTCTATTTTATTATCTGATGCTAATTCAACTATCATTTTACTGGAATCTGTGATTGATTCTATAAGATTCCTTAACTCTTTAGATCCTATGAAAATTGAATTGATTTTATTATTTTGTTCTTCTATTGATGTTGAATTGGATTCAAAAGAGCTCGTAGATTCTTCTATCACCGCTGTAATTTCTTCAATTGAGGCAGCTTGAGATTCCAGACGATCTGATGTAGTACTTGCAAAATTTGAAAATTTAGAAATAGATTCTTCCAAGCTAATAGCAGAGGATTTAATTACTTCATTATTTGCTTCACTTTTCTTTAGCAGTTCTTCCGCTTCCAGTGCTTTGAGTGAACCAATTTTATTTAATTGGTTTTGCTTTCGTATCACTGTTGAATAAATATAGCCTCCTAAAAAGATAAATGCAATTTTAAAAATCTCAAGTGATAAGCCCGCATTTTCAATTTTGAAAATTTCAATAGGATCATTAGTTAGATGAATTCCCGAAATGAAAACTGCATTGATGAGAGCAATACTTGCGCCTATACCAGATAAAATAGTAATACTTAAAGTTACTCTTACATTGACTAGTAATCCAGAGTAGCCAATTATGAAAAAATAGATATAGTAAAGAACAACATTATTAAGTGCTGATTTTGAATGAATGATTCCTAAAGTACAATCACCTGCAATTGTTGCTGATAGCAATATAGAATCTAGGCATAATAAAGTGATTATGAACCAATCTTTAATTTTACGAATCCGATTTAAGTAATACTCGATTATTGTATATATTCCCATGATACCTGTCGCTGTTACATGGATAACAAGCATTTCAGATGTAAAAGCATCCTTAGCTGTAATCATAGAAAAACAATAGGTAAGAACCAATCCTATATGAATTCTATTTATAATGATTCTAGATTTTATGTGGATATCTTCGATAGTCATAGTGATTCCTTATTTTTCTTCTCTAAAATCGCAACGGATTCAATGTGATTTGTTTGAGGAAATAAATCAACAGGATAAATGTCTGTTAGGAAAAAACTTTTTGATAAAATACCAAGGTCTCTTTGAAGAGTACTGGGATCACATGATACATAAATTATTTTATTTGGTGGACTATCATTGATCGCAAATAGTGATTTTTCATCTACTCCAATTCTTGGTGGATCAAGAATGAGTACATCCACATTACCTTCGCTAAGTAATTCAGGAAGAATATCGGCTGTTCTACCTCTTTTCATTTTCACGTTTTTAATATGATTCATTCTCGTAGAGTCTATACCTGCACGAAAGGAATCAGGATTTTCTTCAATACAAATTACTTGTTTTGCTTGCTTAGAAATCCAGATACCAATTGTACCCATACCTGCATAAGTATCCAAGACATTTGCATTAGCTGGAATATGATCTGCTACAAGATTATAAAGTGTAGGAATTTGAAAAGGATTTACCTGAATGAATGTATTGATTCCTACTTTGAATTGATAATTGCCAATTTTTTCAATCAAGTAGGGTCTTCCCCAAAGTAGATTGGTTTCTTTGCCGATGACCATATTGGTTTTTCGAGTATTCGTATTCTGAACAATTCCAACCATTTTTCCTAGGCTTCCATTTTTACCTAAGGCATCTCTAAGATGAGAGAATAATGATTTGGAAACATCTTTTTGCCTTGGCCAATTTTCCTCAGAAGTTACTATTCCAACAAGGATCTCACCTGTTGAATGCGATTTTCGAAGAACAACATGTCGTAATAATCCCCAACCAGTTTTTTCATTGTAGGGATTGAGATTTTCTTTTCTTGCCCAGTGACGAATTGCTTGAGCTGCCTTAGTTAGCCCAGGATCTTGGATTTTACATTCTGCTTGGTCAACAATAAATTTCTTATCTATATCATGGAGACCAATTGTAACAAGAGTTTTGTGTCCTATTTTTCTTCTGCCAAAAGGCATTTGAACCTTGTGCCTATAGAAAAATGGTTCTGGGCTGGAAAGCATAGGGTGAATAGTAATCTTTCTATAAGATTGAAATAATTTTTCAAGAACTGCTTCCTTAGATTTAATTTGAGAAGCATACTTAGTCTTTAATAAAGTGCATCCGCCACAGATGCCAAAATGTTGGCAATTTGTAGGATCACTCATGCTCTTTCACCGACTATTTCTGATATGGAAGACTTTTTATTTTTTAAAAGATAATCATCGATAGTTTTGCAAATATCAAAAGGAAGAAATGGTCCTTTGTAAATATATCCTGTATAAATCTGAACTAAATTTGCGCCAGACTGAATTCTTTCCAATGCATCCTGACCTGATTCTATACCGCCAACTCCTATGATGGGAATTTTTCCTTTTAAATGTTGGAAGGCAATTTTAGTGAAATGATTTGCTTTTTCTTTAAGTGGTCTTCCTGATAAGCCACCTTCTTCGGGTTTATCTATTCCAAGAGAAGTTTTATCTAAAGTAGTATTAGTTAGAATAACGCCTGATAACTTTAATTCAAGTGTTTCATCGAGATTTTCTAGTAATTCTTTTTCGGATAGATCAGGTGCAAATTTAACAAAAATAGGGACAGAAAAGTCTTCACCTAATTCAGACTTAATATCATTAATTAATTTACGATACGTTTCACGAGTCTGCAGACTTCGTAGACCAGGAGTATTTGGTGAACTTATATTTATTACTCCATAGTCTGAATATTTTTGTAGAAGTCGAAAGGACTTAGCATAATCTTTTGCAGAATCTTCAATATTAACCAATTTAGTTTTACCGGCATTTATACCTCGAACCACAGATTTCTTTTGGGATTGTAAATTTATTGCCATTTGTTCGGAACCTGGATTGTTAAATCCCATCCTATTGATCAAGGCATGACTGTTAGGGTAACGAAAAAGCCTAGGTTTAGGATTCCCTTCTTGCGCCTCTCCAGTTACCGTTCCGATTTCAACATGACCAAAACCCAATCGACTAAGATAGGGGTACAGTTCTCCCGTTTTATCAAAACCTGCAGCCATTCCAAGAGGATTCTTAAAATTAATTCCACATACAATAGATTCCAATCGAGAACTAGTGAACGTTGTAAGGGCTTGAAGTGTTGGAAAGAAAAAAGGAATTTTATCGCCCAACTCTAATAGTCCATGAGAAAAATTGTGAGCATTCTCTGGAGATAAACGAAAGAAAAGAGGCTTTAAGAAAAGATCATAAATTGTATTTCGATTCACTAATACTATTTTACAAAATTGCCGTTCTTTTTCAATCTATTACAACTAAAACAACTTGCTTTCCATAAAAATTAAGCTATACATGGTGAATGGCTTCCATCCAAACTTTACCCAATCTATATGAAGCTGAAATCTTAAATGGCATTTACAATTATGTCCCGATTATAGTAATTCGAATTACCAAAGATGGAAATATATTAGAAGTGCAAGGTACAAATCGTTACTTGCAAGCTTATGGATTTGAGTTACAAAATCAGAACTTTTATAAACTTTTTGTAAATATGTGTGATGATTTATACCCAGTATTTGAGTTCAATCGGCACACTAAATTTAAAAGTAAATTTGAAAATAAGAATCAAATTTTTCATTGGGATAATTTCGCCTTTCCAATTTCAGATACTGAAAACGGAGAAAAACAAGCTATTATAATTTCTATAGATATTACAGATGATGTAAGGTCTCGGGAAGATTTGAATGAGAAAAATAATGAACTAAAAGCCATCTTTGATGCAATACCTGACCTTTATTTTCGATTAGATACTAAAGGTCTTATATTAGATTACAAATCTGCTATTTCATCTAATATGTATGTTCCTAGTGAAGCTTTTTTAAACAGCAAGATTGAAACTTTTCTACCCGCTAATTTAAATAAAAAAATAACCAAGTGTATTTCTGAAGTAAATTCTAAGAAGAAGCTGGTTACTATGGAATATCAGCTGGAACTAAGTAATGTTATAAGATATTTCGAAGCTAGATTTTTTCCTTTACCTAATGATCAAATAACATTGATTATAAGAGAAATTACAGATAAAGTTGAGATTCAGGATAAAATTTTAGAAAACGAAAAGATGCTCTTAGAAACACAAAAGATTGCAAAAGTATATTCTTACTTTTGGGATCTACAAAATGATGTTTTTACATTTACAGATGAATTTTATACTATAGCAGAAATTAATGAGGATGAAATTATCAATCAAAGAGAAACCTTAATTAATTTAGTTCATCCTGAGGATAGAAATCGAGTAAAAGAAGAAATTAAAATTGCTTTAGAAAAATCAGTTTCAATAAAACTTGAATTTCGATTCTTAATGAAAGATAAAAGAATCAAATATATACAAAGTGAAGGTAAGATAAAAAGAAATAGTAAAGGTGAGCCTATTCAAATGCTAGGTTTAAACCAAGACATAACTTTACGCAAGCAAAATGAATTAGAATTAATTACACAAAAATCTGAACTTCAAAGACTATTAAATAATATTGAAGGAATTGTTGCATCTCAAACGAATGAATTAAGATTAGAGAAAGAAAAAGCTGAAAAGGCAAATCAGGCAAAATCTTATTTTCTAGCTAACGTTTCTCATGAACTTAAGACACCTATTCATGCTATAATGAGTTTTGCTGAGTTAGGTAAGGAAAGGTTGAATAAGAATGAAACAAATAAGATTAGAGAATATTTTGAATTTATCTTAGAATCTGTGGAAAGATTATATAAGCTAATGACAAATATATTAGATCTCTCGAAGTTAGAATCTGGTAATGAGACTTTTCAGTTCACCAATTCAAGTCTCTGTTCTGTTTGTAAAGAAGTTGTTGGAGAGATGAAAGCTATTTTTGATCAAAAAGGTATAATTTTAGATTTTAAAGTACCGAACTTCTCAACTGAATTGTATTTTGATAAAATTAAAATAGCTCAAGTTATACGAAATATTTTAGCAAACTCCATCCGATTTAGTGAAAGCAATTCGAGAATAGAATTAGAATTTGTGAAAGGAAATTTCCACCGCTCAAATATGGATGCATTTGATGGAATTGGATTCATAGTTCGAGATTTTGGTGAAGGTATACTCCAAGATGAAGCTGAACTAATTTTTGAAATGTTTCGTCAAGGCAGAAAGGTAAAACTAGGAACTGGCGGAACAGGTTTGGGACTTTCAATAAGTCGAGAAATAGTAAATAATCATAAGGGTATAATTTTTGCAAAAAATCACATTCAAGGTGGAGCTGAATTTTATATTATTTTACCTATTGAACCTAAATCCATATCTGACTCAAAATTGGAACCTACTTATGAGAATATTTTGAATGATTAATTTATTAATTGTAGATGATGAGGAATTAAATCTTCGAATTATAGAAGAATCTTTGGAAGGTAGTGGGTATATATTAACAAAGGCAGTGAATGGATTGCAAGCATGGCAGATTTTAACTCAGAAAAAAGTTGAATTCGCAGCAATAATTCTTGATAGATTAATGCCAGAATTGGATGGAATTGAAGTTCTCAAATTTATTAAATCAGATCGATACCTAAGAGATATACCTGTTGTTCTTCAGACTGCGTTAAATTCTTCAAATGAAATTACCGAAGGGATAGATTCAGGTGCATACTATTATTTAACTAAACCTTACTCTAAGAAATTATTAATTTCCATAGTTAACTCAGCAGTAGATAATTATTTTCGTTTGAAAAAAGCAAAAGAAGAACTTGTATTAAGTAAAAAAGTTATGCGATATTTAACTGAAGGAGTATTTTTTCTTTCTGATTTTAGTAATGTTTTAGAACTCGCACCTGTATTAGCGAACACTTATCCTGAACCAAATAAGGTTCTATCTGGGATTATGGAGTTACTAAATAATGCTATTGAGCATGGTAAACTTGAAATAGGTTTTGAATTGAAGAAGAATTTACAAGAAAAAGAAATATATAATGAAGAGATACAGCGTAGACTTAATCTCCCTGAATACAAAAATAAAAAAATAAAAATTATTTATGAGAAATTTGAAGACGAAATTCATCTATGGATAGAGGACAATGGAAGTGGATTTGATTTCCATCAATATCAAAGTAATTCTAGGCATACAGAGAATTTATTTCTTAGTTCAGGAAGAGGAATTCTAATTGCCAAAAGAATTAGTTTTGATGAAGTAATTTACCACGGAAATGGAAGTCTAGTAGAAGCGATAAGTTATATATCACAGGCAAGTAAAAAGTCTTCGAATACTTGATTGATAAATAGTTTATTTTTATAAGCCAACGCAGTACTAGCAGCAGAAATTTCTTTTCCATCATTTGAGTAAATTAATTTAGTTCTTGTTAGATCTTCTATTTTATAAATCATAGAAGGAGATAGATTCTTAGCTGATTTAACATGGTCTAAAAATGCTAAATTCGATGGATGGGTTGCCACGTAGAAACCATATTCATTTTTCATAATATTATCAGGACCACCATCAAAAGGTATTTTATATTTAAGATTCAATTCAGGTTGGTAATTTTCTATCCATTTAACATTATATACAAATATTGACTTATCCAGGTGAGAGGATCTATATAGCAACTTTTCATTATCATTTTCTTCATAGTATATTCCATTTCCAAATGGAACTTTTTCATCAGCAAAATAATAAGCTCCATTTTCATAATAAGTAATTTCTGCTGTTGCTCGTTTGAATAGAAAGTTAATAAAAAATAAAACAGCATTAACTCCATCACCATCATTGGATATCAACAACCTTTCCTCTGGTAGAGCAAACAAATCGTTCGGGTGACTCAGTTTTTCGTTTGCTAACTCGCCAATATAGGTCCAAGAAAAGTTTTTTTCATTTGTTAATTCAAAAATCTCTATAGTATTTTTTTTATCATCTAAATTAGTATGAGAGATAACATACAATCTAAGTTTACCTTTGTTCATAGAGCTCGAGATACCGTGTGGTCGAAAATATTTTGGATAACGATCTACTTTCAATGGTTGGATAAGGAAATTATTTTCTAGTTTTTCCTTTCCAATTCCATTTATCTCTAAAGGCAGAGTGTAAAGTTCTCCCGTAGATTCAAAATTTCTTCGATTGTGAGAACTAATTACTAACTGGCTTTGGTTCTTCAATCGAATTAGCTCAAAATCCTCTGGGCCAGGGGTTCCAGATATTTTTTGACAAGAATTCTTGCCAAGCGGTTTCAAATCAGCTATGGGTTGCGAACATTTTGTAACAATTAATAAAATAAAGAATATAAAAAAGCGCGTCCAGTGAGTAAGTCCCATGAAACTAATAGAAGAAGATAGCTCTCAATATTCAATTCATTATTTAAAATATCATAAATGAATTACTTGTATTTTAATTTTCTCGATTGACAAAAAATTGTGCACTGCAAAAATTGTCTTATGGCAAAAGAAGCGAACAAATTCGAAGATATTATCAATGTAGGAATTGGGGCTGTAAAAACCTCTCAAGAAGTTTGGGACAAGCTCATGAATAATCTTACAGATAAAAAAGATAAGCTGGCAGGATCATTTGAAAAATACAAGACTGAAGGGGAGCAGGACTTTAGCGATAATGCTCTTAAGGTAAAAATTGGTGCCGCTTGGGGAATTGTTAAATTCGATGAAATTAAGGAAAACTTTGAAGGCTTAATCAAAAAAGATAAAGAAAAGCCCTAAGTTTTCAATAACTATCGGTGTGAAAAGACTTGCTCACACCGTTATCTTCAATCATTTTACATTCAATTTATAAATTTGAGTCTTCTCTTTATTCCAATCTTGCAAAAACTCTAACTTACGTAACTTTAAACCATTTTCAATAAAATAATTCCTTACTTCCTTATCTCGAAAAATAGATTCGGTGAAAACTATTTCTTTGGCATTGGCATCTTTTTGAAGTTTGGCGGCTAAGTTTACTGTATTTCCAAAATAGTCAATATTCGAATTCAAATTTACTGCCAAACAAGGGCCAGTATGCAATGTAGTTCTTATCTTTAAAATGTCAGGATCTGATTCATCTTTAAAATAATCTTGAAGAGCCTGAGATGTCTTTAGTCCTTTTAATGAAGATGGAAAGGATGCCATAACTGCATCTCCTATTGTTTTTATAACTGCTCCATCTCCTTCTTGGATAATACGATATACTTGTATAAAATGATGTCGTACTTTTTCAAATGCTTTTGCATCACCTAAGTTACTGTAGAGTTTTGTGGAACCTACAATATCTGTGAAAAGAATAGTCTGCACTCCAATATCTAAAGAAAGACCATGGGATAATGATTCCTCATTGAAGAGGTCACGAAATTCTTGTAGGTTGAAAAGATCAGCAGGTCTAAGAACATTTTGATCTTCTTTACGAGATTCTATGATAAATCCAAGCTTTTCATTTGTTGGATTTATCATTTGAATTTTAGTTTTATTATTTATTTTAAATTCATTATTTAAACTATTAGGAGACCATTCTAATTTCTCTAATCCATTTTCATCAGTCAATTCAGCGATAGAAAAGTTATTCTCGCCTAAGTTTCGGAATCTATAAGTCCCTTCTCCCAATTCGAGAATAGATTCAGATTGTTTATCTGGAGATAAAAATTTTTGCATGAAAATATGTTGTTTGGTGGCAGGTTCAGCCGCACAGAAAAATCTCTTCTGAACGTCTCGAATAGATGGATGAACATGAAAGGTAACCTCAATTGAATTTGCTTGTGTTGCATCAAAATCAATTTGGCAAACATCACAAGAATCCATATCGCGAAGATCTCCCAAATGTTTCGCTTCTGTTCGAACTCCTCTGCAATGAGGACAAATAACATCCCAGGAGAGTGTAAATAATCCAATGCGACATCCATTCAGAAATACAAGTAAAATCTCTTTTAACTCGAATCCCCAGTCTTTTGCTAGTTGCTTCACTCGGATTCTGTACAAATTGTTCTCTTCTTCATTGAGAACATATTCTATAGTCTTTTGAATGATTGCTGGGTCACATTTCCGCTTTATCAGTTCTTCTGAAATTTGTATTAATTTCGTAGGATAGCTATTAAGTTTGGGATCAGATACCTCTTTGTTTACGGAATAGTTAGTTGTGCCAATTTTACTATATTCTCTTTTTTTACGAATGTCTGCGATAACACCAGCTAATCCCTTTTCATAATCGGATCGTAATTTCTTCATTCCAAGAGGGAGAATGCTTTTCCCTAAAATCCCACGAGGGATCCACCCGAAATATACAACAAATTTTGTTCCCTGCTCGGTTGGGTACAAAATGTACCTTGTACGAACATATTTTGCAAGACCTTTGGAATAGATTCTCGCATTGTTCAATCCTTTGAGGTATTCCCATTCCCAGGGAACCTCTTCCCACTCCATAACTACACCAGCATTTACAGAAGTACCCAAGAGCCTTCCCTCTTTCTCCGTGTAATTCATCTCGGGAACCCCAATCCTCTTATTAAAAGAAGATGTATCAATGATCCAAGGCCATAAATCCTCTACTTTCTCAGGTAAATCAAATTCCCAAAGATAATCCTGAGGCTTACCCAAGTTGAGCCATTCTTGTTCCCAAGGAAAGTTTGTAAGAAAGTCGGAAAGTGTGTGTATCATTAATGAAACCTCGAAAATGGTAGATTCAAAAAAAGATTCAATATGGCAGGAAAAGGGAAGTTTTCCGAATCAAATCACTTAACTACATAAAAAATCGGAATGATTTTTTATTGAAATCGAAAAATTTCTTGAGAAAATTGATAATTGAACCAAAGTAGGACTCAATCCTATGGCGAAGATTGATCCTTCAAATCGACCAATTCTTTAGGATCATTCGAAAATTTCCCACCCTTCTTTTTTACCAAATCCTCACATACCTGTAACAATCCTGTAACATCAATTTGCTATCTTTTAGTGGATTGCAACTTGAGAAATCAAGCACTGCAATACACATGATTCAAATTATGGATGTTCGAAAGACTTCCAAGGAGACTTTTAGATGAAAGATTTTATAAATAAATCAATCCGTATTGCACTTCTTACAGCTTTAACTGTAGGTGTGTTAGCGAATTGCGAAAAGAAAAAAGATGACAACACGCTCTTATTGGCAGCGCTTTTCCTTGCTAACCAAGGGATTGCAGGATC